>Ga0302185_10000211_pt1 | contig 46304 bp, 45 predicted proteins | sample II_Bog_E1_1_FD_200231 | JGI IMG/M metagenome (GOLD analysis project Ga0302185, IMG submission 200231) | Peat permafrost microbial communities from Stordalen Mire near Abisko, Sweden - II_Bog_E1_2 | ecosystem: Environmental > Terrestrial > Soil > Wetlands > Peat | place: Sweden: Abisko... | reverse complement strand
ATCAGGCAGTGCTTGCTGAAACAAGGATAAGCAACGCGCTGAAGAATTACCATGAAACGCCGATCGAAGTTAAAGCCGCTACCGATGCTTACAACCAAAAATTTGCCCTGTATAAAAACGGGCTCGCAAATATTGTGGATTTTACACAGGCGCTTTACGTGCTGAACCGTGCGGAAGTTGATGACTACATCGCTTCAAATAATGTTTGGCAGGCTTTATTGTATAAAGCCGCGGCAAGAGGTGATTTTGGGATATTTATTAATAATTTATAATACAGAAATAAAATAATGGGGATGATCAAAGGTGCGCTGCAAAGGCCTATTACCATATTGGTTATTGTAGCAGGATTGTTTTTCTTTGGGATAAATGCAGTAAGGAATATAAAAATTGACATTTTTCCGGACCTGAATTTGCCTGTAATTTACGTCTCACACCCCTATGGGGGCTTTACACCCGACCAAATGGAAGCCTATTTCGGCAAGCCTTATGTTAACCTTTTGTTGTTTGTATCGGGTGTCAAAAGTATTGAAACAAAAAATATACAAGGTTTAACGCTAATTAAAGTAACTTTTTACGAAGGTACCAATATGGCGCAGGCCGCCGCCGAGATAACGGGTTATACAAACAGGGCTCAATCCAGTTTCCCTCAAGGCTCACAGCCTCCTTTTATTTTGCGGTTTGATGCGTCGACTTTGCCTGTAGGGCAATTAGTATTAAGCAGCGCTACGCGTAGTAACAATGAGTTACTCGATTATGCCTCAGTTTATGTGCGTTCATCATTTACGTCCATTCCGGGCCTTGTCGCCCCTGCGCCATTTGGCGGTAACCAGCGTACAGTCGTAATCAAGGTGGATCCGGACTTGCTCCGCTCGCATAACTTAACACCCGACCAGATTGTTGCTGCTTTGAGGGATAATAACCAGAACAGTCCTGCCGGCAACGTACGTATCGGAGATTATAATTACTTAACGCCAGCCAATACAACCATAAAAAAGGTAAGCGATTTTGGCGATATTCCTTTGTTTAAAAACGGTGTTCAAACTGTGTTTTTAAAAGATGTAGCAACTGTTGAAGACGGAGCTGATATTACCAACGGTTATATTTTAATTAACGGAAAGCGTTCAGTTTATTTGCCGATCACTAAATCGGCATCAGCTTCAACGTGGGATGTTGTGCAAAACCTTAAAAAAGCAATACCCCGTTTTCAGGCTTTGCTACCGCCGGATGTGAAGCTGTCATTTGTATTTGACCAGTCTGTTTACGTAATAAATGCGGTTAAGAGTTTAGCCGAGGAAGGCGCGATAGGTGCGGTACTCACCGGGTTAATGGTATTATTATTTTTGGGTGACCGACGCGGCGCGCTTATCGTAATATTAACAATCCCGACTTGCGTAATATCGGCGATATTTTTCCTTTATCTATTTCATCAAACCATCAATATCATGACGCTAAGCGGGCTTTCACTCGCTATTGGTATCCTGGTAGATGAGTCGACCGTAACTATCGAAAATATACACCAGCATTTTGCAATGGGCAAGCCGAAAGCCCTAGCCATTTGGGATGCCTGTAAAGAAATAGCCTTCCCGAAATTGCTGATTTTGTTTTGTATCCTGGCGGTGTTTGCCCCAGCCTTTACTATGACTGGTATCCCGGGCGCATTGTTTTTACCGCTTGCGCTTGCGATTGGCTTTTCCATGATCGTTTCCTATTTACTTGCTCAAACTTTTGTGCCGATAATGGCCAATTGGTTAATGAAAAATCAGCATGAAGATAAGAGTCATGCAGATGGCTTTGCACTCGAAGATGAAGGCACGGCGTGGGAACAAAAAGAACTTGCGTTTAAGAAGGCAACAGAAGGTAACGGACGTAAACTCTCAGGCTTTGATAAGTTCAGGCTGCGTTTTCTTAGCCTGATGGATAAGATGATGCCTAACCGGAAAATTATTGTACTTGGCTACGTGATTGTCGCTTTTGGGCTGGCGTTTTTAATGTTCACAATAATCGGGCGCGACGTATTGCCGAAAGTTAACTCAGGAACATTCCAGGTTCGTTTACGCGGTGAAGACGGCACCCGCCTTGAGCGCACAGAAATAAGTACATTAAAGGCACTGCACATCTTAGAGCAATTGGTTGGCAAGGAAAACATCGTGATAACTTCAACTATGGTGGGCACCCACCCTTCATCTTTTTCAACAAACCCGATCTATTTGTTTATGGCTGGTCCCCAGGAAGCGGTTATGCAAGTACAGCTTGCTGAAAGTTATAAAGAAAACCTTGACCATTTGAAAGAACGTTTCAGGAACGCGATGAAGAAAGAACTGCCGGGGCTAAAGATTTCTTTTGAACCGATTGAGCTTACCGATAAAATTCTGAGCCAGGGGTCCCCAACTCCAATTGAGATCGCGTTGACCGGAAAAAATAAAAAGCAAAACGTTTTGTATGCTGGTAAATTAATAGAACAGCTGAATAAGATAAGCTATCTTCGCGATGTGCAGATAGCGCAATCGTACAAATATCCTTCAATCGATATTAATATTGACCGTGTTCGCGCAGCAGAGTTAGGGGTGAGTATAAACGATATATCCCGGACGCTTACGGCGTCAACATCCTCGTCCAGGTTTACCGAGAAAAATAACTGGATTGATGAAAAAGTTGGCCTTAGCTACCTGGTGCAGGTAGAAATACCTGAATATAAGATGGCTAGCTTAAACGATATAAGGGAGATACCTGTTGTAAGTAATCAGCAAAGGCCGGTGTTAAGCGATATTGCTGAAATAAAAGCCGACACAACGAATGGCGAAGATGATGATATTGGTTCTGTACCGACGCTTTCCGTAACCGCCAATATAAATAATAAAGACCTCGGAACAGCAACAAATGATGTACAAAGGGCAATTGAATTGGTAGGTAAATTGCCGCGTGGGCTAACAGCAGAGTTACGGGGTATGAGCCGGACATTGACCGATACATTGGATAGCCTGCAGACAGGATTATTAGTTGCCGTACTTGTTATCTTTTTGATGCTTGCTGCTAACTTCCAGTCATTTAAAGTTTCGTTTGTTGTACTGTCGACAGTACCTGCTGTATTGTTTGGTTCATTAATGCTGGTTAAATTAACCGGCGCTACGCTAAACCTTCAGTCCTATATGGGTATGATCATGTCCGTTGGTGTATCTATTTCAAATGCGGTTTTGCTTGTAACCAATGCCGAAGAGTTGAGAAAGCATAACGGCGACGCGCTTAAATCGGCACGCGAAGCTGCTGCATTGCGTTTAAGGCCAATATTGATGACCAGTTTGGCGATGATAGTGGGAATGATCCCGATGGCATCTGGCTTAGGTGAGGGCGGCGACCAAACCTCCCCATTAGGGCGCGCCGTAATAGGAGGTCTGGCGGCTTCAACTTTTGCCGCGTTGTTAATTTTGCCACTGGTTTTTGCCTGGGTACAAGGCAATACCTCCACTGTTTCTGTTTCCTTAGATCCTGAAGATAAAGAAAGTAAATTTTATGTCCCTTTGCACCATGAACATCACACAAAATAAATTTATTGCCGCTTTCACTTTTTTGGTTATCAGCACCGGCCTGCTCACGTCATGCGGGCCTGATGAAAAACAAAAAGAAGAACAAGCACAAACCGTAAAGCAGGAAAATGCTATAGATACACCGGCTGTTATACTAACACCTATAAAAAGGGACAAGTTGAATTCAACTATAACTGTCCCTGGCGAGCTAATTCCCTACCAGGAAGTTGACCTGTATGCTAAGATCAACAGTTATGTTAAAAATCTTTTTGTTGACATAGGTTCAGAAGTACACCCGGGGCAACTGTTAGCTACGCTGGAAGCTCCCGAGATTAACTCACAACTGGCCGAAGCCGAATCGCGTATTAAACAAATGGAAGCTGTTTACTTTGCAAGTAAAGCGACTTACGACCGGCTTTATAACACGAGTAAAACGCCGGGAACTGTTTCTGAAAACGACCTGGAGCAGGCGGAAGCTAAAAAGAACTCGGACCTTGCAAATGTTGATGCAGCAAAATCATCCTATAAAGAAGTAGCTGCAAATGTGGCTTATCTCGAAATAAGGGCCCCATTTGACGGGGTGATTACCTCCCGAAATGTAAATTTGGGCGCTTACGTAGGTCCGGGTGGTAAAGGAACAGATCCGCTGTTTGTTCTGCAGGAGCAAAACGGATGCGTTTGGTTATTTCGGTGCCGGAAAACTATACCGGTGGTTTGAGCGATAAGGACATTGTGACTTTTTCGGTAAGATCATTACCCAACCAAAAATTCACTGCACGGGTAAAACGCCTGGCGGGTGCGCTTGATGATAAATTAAGGTCTGAACGCCTTGAAATGGATATTTATAATATCGATAAAAAGCTGCTGCCACATATGTACGCTGATGTAAATGTACCGCTACCATCCCGTGACAGTACACTTGTCGTTCTTAAATCAGCGGTTGCGACCTCAACGGAAAAGGTTTTTGTGGTAAGAGTAGTAAATCACCGTGCTGAATGGGTGGATGTGAAGAAAGGGGTTCAATCAGGTGATATGATCGAAATATATGGCGCCCTGAAGCCAGGCGACCAGGTTGTTCAGAAAGCGTCTGATGAAATCAGGGATGGATCGCCAGTAAAGTTTTAGGGGCGGATATGCGGGAATATACGTTAGTGGTCATCTCCCTAGGAAAAAAACCGGTACAAATAGTCAGTAAAGTCTGGAAATTAATTTAAGTCAACAGTCAGGAGTAAAAAAAAGCGAAGCCACTGAAAGGCCAGATCCGGACTAAAAGCACTTGCAAATTATGAACTTGCATTTAAACTAATTAAAGTAAAACGCCCAAATCAGTCGAAAAGGCGTTTTACTTATTGGTATATTTTACCAACGGCCACCACCGCCGCCGCCACGGTTACTGTCTTTTGAGTAACCGCCGCCACCGCCGCCGCGGTTTCCGCCACCATAGCCGCCACCGCCACCACGGTTTCCGCCGTAGCCGCCGCCACCGCCCCTGCGATCGTTCGGTTTCTTTTCTTCTGCCTGGCTAACCGCAATAGATCTTCCTTTAACATCAGCGCCGTTTAATCCAACAATCGCTTTTTGAGCGCTTTCACTGTCGGGCATCTCGACAAAACCAAAACCCTTGCTTCTGCCGGTTTCTCTGTCACTAATTAATTTAACGGTGCTTACTTCACCATAAGCTTCGAAAAGCTCTCTTAAATCGGCTTCCTCTAATTGAAAAGGAAGACTTCCTACAAATATATTCATCAAAATTTAGTTTATAACGGACAAGTCTACTTTGCTTGCCTCTTTTTATTACATCAAATATAGTAATAGATATTTTATCATTACTCGTACAAATTATAAATACTTTACTGATATTTAAAAAAAACCTCAAAAAACCTTTTTTATCAGATAATGTTTGTTGTTTAACTTAAATTCATGCCCTGCTTTTTCCCCGATTAATCTCAAACCTATCGGTGACGCCGGTGAAATTGCAAAATAAGTGTCGCCTTTTACAGTTAGCCTTCCGGCGCTCACAGCAATATAAAAATTAGCATTGTCTGTGATAACCAAACTTCCGGTTTCGATTATACCTGACAACGAATTTGGATTTATTTTGTTTAAAATTACTTTTAATTTATTCGCTTCATTTAATTGCATCATGTTGCGGTCTGTTTCCTGCTGCATCATTTCGCGCCCGGTTTCATATTTATCGCCCGCGCTGCTTTTGGTATCATCACCTGACGCTTTCTGTGCCTCATCTATAGCCAGTTTGGCAGCTGCCATGCATTTTTGTACATAATCGAGGCATTGGTTATATAGTTCAAGTTTAAGTTCACTCATTGTAGTGATTAGAGGCCGGATTTTAGAAGTTAGTTTTTAAAATATCGAATAATGAACGCTAAAGTTAACATTAACCTATAGAAGTGACTTCAAATATTTAAATTTTAAATTCGGTGTCCATTATTCGAAATTCCTTGTTCGATATTAGGTTGACAAATTTTAGTCAACTTTTCTTAGGACGTGACAGGCAACAAATAAAAACCCCCTTGCACTCGCTGCTTGGGGGCTTTCAACCTAAACCTTATCACAATTTATAAATGCGAGAATGCATTTACAAAACAGATAAACGAATTTGACCGCATTTTAGTTTCTGGAATTTTAAAAAATTGACCATTTAATGATAATGCACAACGAATAATAAATTGATTGTTGTCAATTATTTGTTACCTAACTAAAACTATTCGGTTACCCGAAGTGTTTTAATATTAAATTTCTAAAATATTAACTAAGGTGTTTCAATTTTCAGAATTTACCGTAGAGCATATGAAGAACTTAAATGACATGAACAAAACTAACAGGAAAAGCAAAAAAAAAGGCTTGGAGAAATACGAAAAAACAATTGTTCTTCTTTCAATTTTATTGGTAGTATTTAGCCTGTTGTTTTTTATTCCACTAAAAAATAAAAAACATACTGTAAACAAAATTGCAGTTGATTCGAAATTGCCGGTACCGGGCCCATGATAAATTGAGGATAATCGCATATAATTCCAATCACAAAATTAAGCGTAACACGCTAAGAGATAAAAAACCCCATTTTTGTATTAAGTTTTTCTTTGTTTTTTCAGTTTAACTTGCCTTATTTTAAATCTTTGATTGGTGATGAAAAATAAGGTTGCGTTTGTTCTTAGCATATTATGTTTTTTAACAGGAATTAATGCGCCAGGTTTTTACCGGGGGCTGGCTGCCGGTAAGCATAATATCCACCGGAAAAACAAGGAAGAGATAATTTATCATATTTTCCAACGCAGCTTTTACGACAGTAATGGTGATCAAAAAGGTGATTTGACCGGTATCCGCCAAAAACTCGACTATTTGCAGCAATTGGGGGTTACCGCCATTCTGCTTACCCCTTTATATCAATCAGTTTTTTATCATAATTATTTCGCGTCAGATTTTAAAAAGATTGATCCGGATTACGGTAGTATGAAGGATTATTTAAGCCTTATAAGGGAGCTTCACCGGAGGGGGATGAAGTTTTATATGGATATGGAAACCCAGTATGTTACCGAAGACCATATCTGGTGGAAAGACGGGACCGGTAATCTCAATTCGCCTTACTGCGACAATATCTTGTACGATGATGAGGCCCACATGCAGCCTTCCGGTATCATATTTAATCTTAAAGGATTGTTGGGTTATGACAGCGTTTACCGCAGAATAACGACAGTTAATTTAAAAAGCCCTAAAGTGTTTGATTATAACTACCAGCTTTTTAAATTTTGGGTAGACCCGAACAATGACGGAAAATTTGACGATGGGGTAGATGGCTTCCGGCTTGACCATATGATGGATAACCTTGATAAAAAACCGGCTTTAAATAATCTTTTCAATACATTCTGGAACCCCTTGCTCACTAAACTCAGGAAAGTTAACCCAAAACTTAAAATTGTGGCAGAGCAGGCAGAGTGGGGGTCTTTGGGTCAGGATTATTTTGCCAGGGGAGGAGTTGACAGGGTTTTCGCCTTTCGGCTGGCCTTTGCTATACGTACATTTAATAAAGCCCAAATTACTGCCGCCGCAGATTCAACCTTCTCAATCACACCAGCCGGTAAACAACAGGTCGTTTTTATAGAAAATCATGATATGCCCAGGTTTAGTTACGGGGTTAAAGGGAATTTGGATAAATTAAAAATTGGGGCTGCGTTAAACCTTTTGCTTGGTGGTGTTCCGGCTATCTATTATGGCCAGGAGTTAGGCATGAGCGGTACAAATGCTGCTTTAGGTGCTACAGACGCGAACGATATCCCCAACAGGGAAGCGTTTGAATGGTATAAAAGCGACCAGGGCAAAGGCATGGCTTACTGGTACAAAGTAAAAGGGCCATGGAAAGATAAATTTAACAACGATGTGCCCAATGACGGCATATCCCTTGAAGAAGAACATAATGATCCCAACTCGCTCTGGAACTTTTACCGTAAAATGATCGCGATCCGAAAAGCTAACCCGGTGATAACACGGGGTGCTTATAAAAGCCTTAAAAACGACAATGACAAGGTGTTTAGTTTTATGCGGTATGATGGAAATAAAAAAGTAATTGTGGCAGTTAATCTTTCTGACAGGCCATCCTATGCTTCAATTAATGTTCAGGGGAAAATCGACTTTTTAAAAGGAATCTTTGGCAAGGAGAAACCAGAGATAACCTCAAATGGATTAAACGTTCACTTGCCCGCCTATAGTATTAAAATTTGGGCTATGTAACAACAATTCGTTAAACCTGTGATTCCCGCATTAGTAGTCAAGAGAAACAAGGTGCTGTTAACGCATTTTCTCCTCCACTTCAAAACTCCTTATAAATTTTTTGCGGTAATTTAGCGGGCTCAGGTGCATTTTTACTTTAAACATTTTATAGAAATGTGAAACATCGCCAAAGCCGCTATCATATGATATTTCCGAAACAGGCTTATCAGTTTGCACCAATTGTTGTATAGCATAATTGAGGCGATATTCAATTATAGTTTCCATAAAAGTTTTATGGGTGATTTTTTTAAAGTATTTGCAAAACGCGTTTGGGGTCATATTGGCAATCCCTGCTACAACGTCAAGGGAAACGTGGTGCCTGAAATTTTCGACAAGGTAGGCAAATACAGGGTTTATTCGTTCCTGTTCTGTCATGTTAAGTTCGGCTATTGCACCGTTTTGATCAAGTAAACGATATTCCGCCGCTGAAGCCAGGCGCTGCAAAATCTCGAGGAGGCCTATCAGTAGCCTGAAATTATTTTTTTCATCGCATAAGGCCATCAAACATTGGTTAATGGCAGCCTTTGTACAGGGGTTAAAACTAATACCGCAGATACTTTTTTGAAAAATCTTTTTAATATATTGGAGTTCTGTTTTGTTAAAAAAATCATCACCCAAAAATGAACCGTTAAATTGGATCACAATTGAGTTCGCGTCTGTTTGATCTTTTTCCTGGTCAAGTTTCCAGCAATGCGGCAGGTTGGGGCCAAGCAAAACAAGGTCACCAGGCACAAAATCCTCCATATGGCTTCCCACGTAACGTTTGCCGCTCCCTTTTAAAATATAGGTAAGCTCATATTCAGCATGAAAATGATAAGGGGCGTCAAATGCACCCTTGTCAAATTTCCTGATTAAAAAAGATTGGCCGGAAACAGGTTGCAGTTTTTCGTAAGATGCTTTTATCATAGTATATCTTAATAAAAAAGCTTGTAAATTTTAAAAAATGGATAATATTGGCCATTTTTATACCATATTTCTCATTTTTTTTTGTGTAAAGTGTGCTTACTTTGTGTGAAAATTATTAGCATGGACAAACAAGTTGCAGATTTACCAAAATTAGACAAATACAAAATATTATCGGATGACAATATAACGGAATTCCGTGAAAAAGGTCATACTTTAGTTAAAGAAGTACTTTCTCATGACGAAATATTTGCATATCGACCTGTTATTGTTAATGCGGCAGATAAATATAATACTGAAAAAAGAGAATTGCAAGACAGGGATACCTACGGTAAAGCTTTTTTACAAATAATGAATTTGTGGCAGTGCGACGAAGATGTGAAAAAGTTTGTTTTGGCAAAACGCCTTGCAAAAATAGCGGCCGATTTGATGGGTGTTGAAAACGTTAGGCTTTACCATGACCAGGCTTTATTTAAAGAACCTGGCGGTGGTCCTACCCCCTGGCACCAGGACCAATACTACTGGCCCATTGATACAAACAACACCATAACCATGTGGATGCCGCTTGTAGATATTGAGGAGAAAATGGGTATGTTAACGTTTGCATCGGGCTCCTATAAAGAAGGCGCTGTTTTTAATTTTGAAATATCTGATGAATCTGAAAGCGCGTTTAACAGTTACGTGAAAGAACATAAATTCCCGATAAGCAGGGCTAAAACCATGAAGGCCGGCGATGCCACCTGGCACCGGGGTTTTACCATGCACCATGCCAATGGCAATGATTCAACTGCGATGCGCGAAGTAATGACAATCATTTATATAGCCGATGGCGCCCGTATTACAGATTACAAAAACGAATGGCAAAAAAATGATCATCACAAGTGGCTTATGAGCAAACCAATTGGCGGGCTTATAGATTCGGAGCTGAACCCGAAGTTGTTGTAGTAACATGACGTAGAGCCGCGATGCATCGAGTCTCTACATAAAGTCGCCTAAAAAATAGCCCTGTTAGCTCCGCCATCCACCTGTATGGTTGTTCCACTGATATAGGATGCCTGCTCTGAGGCTAAAAAAGTTACCAGCGCTGCAAGTTCTTCGGGCTTACCTATGCGGCCGAGAGGGATGCTTTTTGCCCTTTCTTTTAACGCATGTTCAAGATTCACATCTTTTGGTAACGTATGTTTTATCCGGTCGGTAAGTATTAAGCCGGGAGCAACATTATTAACGGTGATATTATATTGTCCAAATTCGTCGGCCATCAGTTTAGCCATGCCAACAATTCCCATGCGCATGCTAGTCGAAAGTACTGAATTAGCCAGCACCGATTTTACCGAACCGCTGATAATATTTATAATGCGGCCGCTTCCCGTTTTTTTCATATGGGGCAATGCCAGCCGGCTTGCGCGTGCAACACTCAGCAGATTCAGCTCAAAAGACTTTTGCCAGGCTTCGTCATCAAAGTTCTCGAATTTATCAAATGGCGGCCCACCTGCATTATTGAGCAAAATATCTATTCTTCCATAACAATCTGCTGCTTTTTGAATAAAACTTTCAATTTGGCTGCCGTCCGATACATCGACTGGTATTGCGATTACGTCATTACCTGTTTGTTTACGTATTTCATCAGCAGTTTTGTTCAATTCACTTTCATTGCGGGAGCCAATAATTACCTTCGCCCCTTCGGCAGATAAAGCAGTGGCTATAGCCTTACCTATTCCTTTGCTTGCTGCCAGCACAATTGCCACGTTGTTGTTAAGTTTTAAATCCATGGTGGTAAATATAAAGAGTATACATTTCTGATAAACAAATTAAATTATTTGCAATCATTAGAAATGCAGGAAGTTTGAATTAAACCGAAGAATTTGATTTTTGGCTTTCCTGGTAATTATTGCAGATGAAACTGTTACAATATTTAACAAATGTGCAGATTTGCAGATGGAAGAATTTGTAAATGTGGATATTTGCAGATTTGTAAATGAAATTGTTAAATGAAAAAACTAATCCGGAGTTTTGGTTATGCTTTTAAAGGGGTTGCTTATGCAGCAGCGAGCCAGCTAAATTTTAAAATACACGTTGTGGTAACTGTTATAGCTGTATTTTTAGGATTTATACTCCATATTTCCGTAAGCGAGTGGCAATGGATTATGCTTTGTATAGCTATTGTATTAATGGCTGAGTTATTCAACACAGCCATAGAAATGCTTACTGATTTGGTTTCTCCAGAATACAATAAACAGGCCGGTCGTGTTAAAGATATGGGGGCAGGAGCGGTTGTACTTACAGCAATTTTCGCCCTTGCCACAGGTCTAATTATTTTTTTGCCAAAACTGCTGTTATTAATTAACCATGCTGCATAAAACTCGCGGAATTGTTTTTAAAACGACCGATTTTGGTGAAAGCAGTGTTATTGCGCAGGTTTTTACCGAGAAATTTGGCCTGCAATCGTACATAATAAACGGCGCGAAAAAAGCTAAAGCTAAGATAAGCCGAAATATGCTGCAACCACTCCATTTGCTGGATATGGTGGTCTATTATAAAAATACCGGGAATGTTCAGCGGATAAAGGAACTCAAAAATTCGCCGCTTTTATTAACGGTCCCCTACGATGTGGTAAAAAGCAGTTTAGCCATGTTTTTAAATGAAGTTTTATATAAAGCGGTAAAACAACAGGCAGCCGATGAAAATTTATTTGACTTTGTGTTCAGCGCGATTGAATGCCTCGATCACGAAACAACCGGGCTCGCTAATTTTCACCTGCTGTTTTTAGTAAAGCTCACCCGTTACCTGGGCTTTTACCCAGACCGCTACTTCGCCGGTGAAGCAGATTATTTTGATTTAAAAAATGGCACATTTTCGAGGTATAAACCTGAGGGTATATTATACTTATCGCCGCCGCACACGCAACATTTTACCATGCTGCTTCAAATTGGTTTTGAAAACCTATCACAGGTTAAATTAACCAATGATAACCGCCGCTACCTTATCCAAAAATTACTGGAATACTATGCGCTGCATATAGAAGGCTTTGGTAATGTGCGGTCGCATGAGGTGCTGGAAGAGATTTTTTCTGAACCATTGACACGATTTTAAAATTTTAGCTTTTTTCTGGATTGTTGGAGAGATAAGCGATAAATATCGGGTCAATCCCATAATTCTTGAAAATCATGGTTCAGATAATATATCAAAAACAATACAATCAAAATCGGATAAAAGGCTTTATATTTAATTTTTGATTAGACCCCTTTTCATGATTCAGACAAAACGTCTTCATTCTATTGATGTGTTTCGTGCTGTCAATATGTTTTTCATGATTTTTGTGAATGACTTGAGCGGTGTGCATAACGTTCCGTCCTGGATTGATCATGTTAAGGCGAACGAGGATGGAATGCATTTTGCCGATACTATTTTTCCACTATTCCTGTTTATTGCCGGTTTATCTATCCCCCTGGCAATTGGCAGACGGATAAGTAAGGGGGAGTCTTTTATCGCCATAGCAGGATACATTTTTTTGCGTTCATTTGCACTAATCGTAATGGGTTTTTTACATGTAAATCTGGAAGAATACAGTTCCGAAGCATTTTTACCGGTCGAAGTTTGGGAATTATTGTTAACCCTAAGTTTCTTTTTAATCTGGCTTGACTATCCGGATACTTTATCGAAAGTTAAGAGATATACGTTAACAGGCACCGGCATAATTATCCTGGTAGCCTTGGCCGTTCTATATAAAGGGCCGCATACGCCTGGAAGCTTAACCCCGCACTGGTTTGGAATTTATCGGTATGCTGAAAATGAATACATGCTTATTAACGGGTTAAGCCCACATTGGGGAGGGATTTTAGGTATAATCGGGTGGTCGTATCTGGTTTGCGCCGGGGTATATCTCATCTCAAAAGGAAATGTGATTGCATTATTTATTGCGCTTATTATACTGATAGCTATTAACATTGGTAGCCACGCCGACTGGATTGACTATAAACTATGGGTTGTTAAGGATGGCTCGTCCGCATCTTTAATGATGTTTGGGGTAATAGCTTTTATGCTGTATACAAAAATGACCGAAAATGGCAATTTCAATAAAGTTTGGCTCATTTTCTCCTTGTCGGGAATAGCGCTTATAATACTTGGGTTTTTTATCCGTCCCTACACAGAAGGGATTTCCAAAATTCATTCGACCCCGGCCTGGGTATTTATTTGTACTGGTATAGGTATTCTGTTATTTGAGTTATTTATTTGGCTTATAGATATTAAAGGCAAACAAAACTGGTTTAAAATAATTAAACCGGCAGGCACCAGCACGCTTACCTGCTACCTGATACCATATTTTATGGTGGCAATTTTTTCAATAGTTGATTTTAACTACCCTCATCTGTTAAACTATGGTGCGGGCGGTATACTTCGTTCATTCGCGGTTGCATTTATTGTTATTATAATTACCGGTTTGCTGGAGAAAAGAAGGCTGCGGTTAAAAATATAAACTCATATTATCATCATTAATGAAACAAAAGGTTCTGTTTTTATTGGTTGTCCTATGTGCGCTGCTGCAAACAGTTAAATTGAGCGCCCGGCAAAAAACGGTCATAATAGGCTACGTTGGTGGTTTTAGGGGTCTGGTTAATACCAGTCTTATAGCAGCGAAAGAACTGGACTATATAAATTATGCTTTTGTAGATATTAAAAATAACCGCGCATGGCTGCACAGGGAAGCGACTGACACTATAAACTTCAGAAATTTGAACCTGCTCAAAAAACAGAACCCATCGTTAAAAATAGTAATCTCTATTGGGGGCTGGACCTGGAGCGGAAAGTTCTCCGACGCTGTGCTTACCGATACGTCTAGGCAAAGGTTTGCCGCAAGTGCCGTTGAAATTATAAGAAAATATTACATGGACGGCATTGATATCGACTGGGAATATCCCGGAAGGGAAGGATATACAGGAAATATTTACAGACCGGAAGACAAAGAAAATTATACCTTGCTGTTCAAAGAGTTGCGCAAACAACTGGATGATCTGCAACTGCAAACGGGTAAAAAGTATGTGTTAACCACTGCAGCCGGCGCATTTAAATCTTTTATAGACCATACGGAAATGGGAGCGTTACAGCAATATCTTGACTATATTAACCTGATGACCTATGATTTTTCCGGAGGTAAGATTGCTTCGCACCACACCAGTTTATACGCTTCAAAAGCGTACGAGGCGCACAACAATGCCGATAATGCTGTAAAATTATTTATTGCCGCAGGTGTTCCTGAAAATAAACTGATAATGGGTGTAGCGTTTTATGGCAAGAGCTCAATTTTAATTGCGGGGGCTAAGGGGCTTGGTGACTCGATAGCGACTTACTCAAGAGGGGTTGGATTCACCGCTATAAAAGACAGCGTTTTAAAACAGCCGGGAAACAAGGAGTTTTATGACAGGCACGCTAAGGCGCCTTATCTATACAATACAGCAACCAGGCAATTTATAACTTATGATAATTTATGGTCTGTTAAGAAAAAGTGCAAATATGTTATTCGAAAAAAACTTGGGGGCGTAATGTTTTGGGAATATGATTCAGATTTAAAGGGCTATTTATTAGGTGAGATAAACAAAGTATTAAAATAAATAAAATAGCCCGAAAATAAAAAAAAGAGAAAGCAGGCGCTCGCTCTTTTTATTTAACTGACCTCATTATTTATCATAAAGAACTAATTGGTAGGCCGATAATAACAATTACACAAATATAAAGCCTATGGAAATAGCAGGGTAATTCTTTAACAGATATTTGGCATATTTCTTTAATAAAAATACGTTAAATACTAAAAACTTATCAACAAAAATGACTTATTAACAAATTGCTACATAAAACTAAAATTAATTGAACTTGAGATTAAATTTTATACTAATTTTTTGCTTGATAAACCTGCAACTTTTCGCACAAAAGAAAAACAGTAAATTTCAATACCATATCCACCCAATTACCTCTACGATTGCAATTGACGGGGTTATGGACGAACAGGCCTGGAAGGACGCGGACGTGGCCAAAAGTTTTAAAATGGTTTTGCCTATGGATACGAGTTTTGCCAGGGCTTTAACCGAAGTAAGAATGGCTTACGACCAAAAATATATTTACATTATCGCAATTTGCTACAAGCCGCTTCCCGGGCCAAATATGGTTGAATCCTTGAAAAGGGATTTTAGCTTTGTAAAAAACGATAACTTTATTTTCTTTTTGGACACCTTTAACGACCAAACAAGTGGTTACTCATTTGGGGCAAATGCGGCTGGTGCCGAATGGGATGGTACCATGTATGAGGGTGGGAGGGTGGATCTGAACTGGACCAATAAATGGGTTTCGGCGGTAAAAGATTATCCTGATAAATATATTTTTGAAGCAGCAATTCCTTATACTTCTATAAGATATAAAAAAGGCATAACTGAGTGGGGTATTAACTTTAGCCGAAATGATCTTAAAACAACTGAAAAATCGACCTGGGCACCGGTGCCGCGACAGTTTCCTACGGCTTCGCTGGCTTATACCGGTACACTGATATGGGATTCTCCCCCGCCCGACCCGGGTACAAATATTTCTGTTGTACCCTACGCGCTCACAAGCATCAGTAAGGACTATGCTGATAATAAAGGTGTTGCTGTAAAAGTAAATGCAGGGGTTGATGCAAAGATTGCTGTTACCTCATCTCTCAATCTCGACGTTACCCTGAACCCCGATTTTTCACAAGTCGACGCCGATAAACAGGTTATTAATTTGAGCCGATTTGAACTTTTTTATCCGGAGACCAGGCAATTCTTTTTAGAAAACGGCGACCAGTTCGGAAATTTCGGCTACCCTTCCATACGTCCTTTTTTTTCACGGACCATAGGTTTAACCTCAAATATAATCGGAGGGTTCAGGCTAAGCGGCAAGCTTGATAAAAATTGGCGTATAGGGGTAATGAATATGCAAACCAGCAGCAACGATTCCCTGCCCGCACAAAACTTTACGGTTATCGCCCTGCAGCGAAAAGTATTTGCCCGATCAAATATCGGGTTCCTGTTTGTTAACAAACAATCGTTTAATTATCCGGATGTACCGCCATCCAGTCAGCCCGACAACTCAAAGTTTAACAGCAACATTGGTGTTGAATTTAACCTGGCATCGGCCTCAAATACCTGGACCGGCAAAGAACTTGTTTTAAAATCATTTACGCCCGGAAAAACCGGGCACGATTTTACTGATGCGGGCAATCTTCAGTTTACTAATAAATATTGGGTGATAGGAGGCGAATATGAATATGTAGGGGCAAATTACAATGCAGAGGCAGGCTATGTTCCGCGGCAGGGATATATAAAATTAAACCCGGTTATGGCCTATCTCTTTTTTCCTACTGGCGGCTCAATACTAAGCCATGGTCCGCAATTGAACTTTACTGATTATTACGATGGTTCATTTAATTCAACAGATTACAGGAATTTTTTATCCTACCTGATAACTTTCAGGGACAGAAGCACACTAACAGGTTTGGTTGAACATGATTATGTGAAACTGCTTTCTCCTTTCGACCCCACAAATTTTGTTGGCGACTCCCTGCAGACCGGCAAAAAGAGCCACTGGAATAATGCCGAATTATCTTACTTTTCGGTACCTCAAAGCGTATTTACTTATGACGCCACATTTGACTATGGCGGATATTACGATAACGGAAAGAAGATAAGCCTGGCAACCGATGTCGGTTATCGCTTTCAGCCTTTTGTGAATATTTTATGGAGCACTACGATTACTTCCCTACAATTGCCTGCCCCCTGGAACCAGAACGTATTTTGGCTCATCGGGCCAAAAATTGATGTGACGCTAACCAATAAATTTTTCATGACAGGCTATTTTCAATATAACCAGCAGGGCCGTAACTTCAACATCAACACCAGGCTGCAATATCGCTACCGGCCTGCTTCGGACTTCTTTATTGTATATACCGATAATTACCTGCCTATGCCATTTAACGTGAAAAACAGGATGCTGGTGTTTAAGTTTACGTATTGGTTGAATAATTAAAAATTCAATCCCTTAATGGTATGCTCGATCAAAAAAGTATGACAATAAAAATACTTTTAGCGATGGTGAATGTTGTGCAATGTTGTTATAATTGCATCGTATTTAATACATAAACATACCAATGAGTAAATTAGAATCGGTCTATAACAACATTAACGCAGATAACGGGATTTTAGAACTTATAGAAAAAGAACACTCCCATTTTTCCTATAATACGCCATTAAGGCCCGACGCATTTGATATCAATGATGATATTAAAATTGAATTGATTCAAAAACATTTTACATCGATCATGAATATCCTGGGGCTTGACTTGAATGATGACAGCCTGAAAGATACTCCTGAGCGGGTTGCCAAAATGTATGTAAAAGAAATATTCAGCGGGTTAAACCCTGCGAATAAACCGGCAATTACTTTATTTCAAAATAAATACAGGTATAACCAGATGCTGGTTGAAAGAAATATTTCGGTTTATAGCAACTGTGAGCATCATTTTGTTCCGATTGTGGGAAAAGCGCATGTTGCGTACTTCAGTAACGGCTCAGTAATTGGCCTCTCGAAACTCAATAGAATTGTTCAATATTGCGCGCAGCGGCCCCAGGTTCAAGAACGGTTAACGGTGCAGATAGCGAACGAAATTAAGGAAGCCCTTGGCACGGAAGATGTAGCGGTGGTAATTGATGCGTATCATCATTGTGTTTCCTCCCGCGGCGTAAAAGACATAGGTAGCTCAACAGTTACGGCCGAGTATTGCGGAAAGTTTCAAGACGCGGACGCTAAAAATGAGTTCTTAAAATATATTGATTGATGGACTTTACGGGCAAAATTATTTTAGTGGCCGGGGGCAGTTCCGGAATAGGGCTTTCATTGGTTAAGCTACTTGCTGAGAAAGGGTGTTCATAAATTAATGGAAATAAAAAACCAGGGCTATATTATGATAACTTTGTTAAAAGTAGTTTTGATTATAAAATGCGTTCATACGATCTGATACATCAACTAATAAGCCTTGTAGAGGAATTTGAAAAAGAAAGCCAGGAAAAAGAACTTTCAATGGTTGATTTTACCGGCTTTTTGGTAAATTATGTTGAAAAGCCAAATCATCACAAAATAACAGAAGATGTTCGTTTTGGTGGCAATGAAAAAGAGGCCACTGCCTTAGCTTATCAAATTGATAATAACATTGGCAGATTGTTTGTTTATATGAGCCGTTACGCAAAGTGGTATATAAAGAAAGCTCTTGAAAACACGCAATTGCAATCGGCGGAAGATTTTACCTGCCTGGCTATTCTTTTAACACACGACAGTTTATTAAAAGGCGACCTCATCAACAGAAACATTCAGGAAAAAACATCGGGAACTGAGGTGATCAGGCGGCTGATTGCAGCAGGTCTTGTCAGGCAATGGGATGACGAAAACGACAAACGTGGTAAACGTATTTCTATTACCCAGGAAGGTAAGCAACTGTTATATATTGTATTCAATGATATGAACAATGTAGGAAAAATGATTACCGGCGACTTAACGTTCTCAGAAAAATTGACTTTACAATATATTTTACAAAAATTGGAACTTTATCACCATGATTTGCATGAAAAGAAAGCTATATCTGGTAAAGGTGATTTAAAATTGTACGCGGATAAAAAATCCTGACAATTTCTGAAAATGTGTCAGGGCAATTTCGAGAATCAATATTGTTATTCTGTTTTTTTAAAACTTAATATCCAATAAATCCAGCTGCCGGTTACAATCACAACAGTGAACCAGGCATTTACGAAAGCTAAGCCTGTAGCGATAACATAGATTGATAAGCCCCTGAAGTAAGATATTCCATGTAACCGGATTGTTTCGTCAGATACATTTGCAACAAGATCTTCCTTGTTTTTTACGGCTTTATACCAAAGTAAACAAAATGAACCGGATATGAGCACACATGTAAAACCGTAAAAAGCGGCTGCTGCTTTTGCGGCATCTGTTTGAATATATTCTGATAATGTTTTAGTAGAGAAAATGGTTAGGGTTACAGATAACAATAACATTCCATTTACCGCAATAAAAGGCATACTGGCTTTTCGCACTATCTTAAACAAGTTGTGATGGCTCACCCACATTAGTAATATCGATGCGAAACTGTTTAAAATGGTTAGGTATTGCGGCCAGTTCTGTAAAAGGGCGATGACCAGGCTCCTGTTGGTTATTGTTTTAAGTACCGGTGTTTTTAGCTCAATAGCTAAAAGGGTTATCGCGACACCAAAAATACCGTCGCTTAAAGCTTCAACTCGTCCGGTATCTTTTTCTGTAGTTTCGTTCATATAATGAGAACATGAATTTTCTGTTGGCGGGATAACAAATATGATCGATCAGTTTATTTTTTTTGACCACCAAGCCATAAAAGTGCATCAACAATTAATTTCGATTGCATTTTGCTTTCAAAAGTGCTGGACAATGTGCGGTCGGTGTTATCGAATTTATGCTCATAGTCCATGTCGTTATGTCCCATATTGAAGTAGATCATTTTATATTTTATATTAGTCCATACAACCGGGTAATAGCCACTATGCCAAATTTCGTATAGTTTTGGGCCAGTACCAAGTGGAAAACTTGTGGAATCGATAGAACAAAGAATTTTAATATCAGGGTTCTTACGCAGGTCGTTCTCCCACCGGTACCATTCGTTGGGTGCCGATATAAAAGTCGCAGGCAGGTGCTTTGTCGCCGGAAATTTGCGGTCTTCGACCCGGAGGATTGCCGATGTAGGCCGCCATGTGTTGCTAACCCATTGCCCCGATCCTAAAAACACGTTATGGAACCAGTCCCAGTTTTGTGGGAACTCTGATGGAGTAAGGGCGAATGCGGCAAAATGAAAACCCATCCATCCGCCACCATGTTCCATATATTTTTGAAATGCCGCCCGTTGCGCCGGATCGTCCGGACGCGTATCCAAAAAAATCACTACCTGGTAGCGCGCCAGAAATCCGGGGTTCATATTAGCCCAGTTTTTTGTGGAATCATATTGAAAATGATATTTAGCGGCCATTTTAGGGAACCACACATTGGCTTCATGAACAAAGCTGATATGGGCCTTATCGTCCCTGGCGGTGTAAAAAGCGATGACTTTGAATTTAGGTGTATCGGTTTGGGCTTTTAATGAGGGTAGCCCAAAACATAACGCGCAAATTGAAATTATAAGCAAAGCCGTTTTTTTGATCCCGAAAGGTGCAGACATAAGTATTTAGTTTATATGGTGTAGCTGTAAAAATAGAAAATATATCAGAATTCCAGTATTGGTAAGTGCCCGAATATTTTTGTGTTATTCTATTTAAAAAAAATCTGAAAATTATGAAACGAGTTCTCAAAAGTATATACAATCTTCCAATGATACAGGCTGCAAATATTTTTAACAATGGTTAAACCCAATCCGGTGCCTTCCGACCTTTGGCCTTTTTGAAAACGCTCAAATAATGTTTCCTCCCTGAGCGGTTTATCGGCCCCGGTATTCTGAAACAGCAGTTTATTTGCTGTTAGGGTAACGATAATTTGGCCATGTTGTTTATTATGCCTTATAGCGTTGCTGAAAATGTTGTTAAGCAGTATATCAATCAGGTATTTGCTTGCGGTTATCTCCTTTTCACTAAGGTCTTCACTAACCAATATATCCTTAGCAAGTAAGAGTTCGTTAAACTGTCTTATTTTCTGACTGATCAATCCATCCAGACTTAATAATTCAGCATCATCGAGCAGGTTGTTTTCAATTTTTACAAGCAGTAATAACGAATGGTTTAACCTGGAGAGTTTACCGGTCGCCGAATAAATATCGTTGATTTGATCGAATTGTTCTGGTTTTAGGGTTTCATCTTGTATAAGTGTGTCTAATTTGGATGTTATTACCGACAATGGAGTCAGCATTTCATGCGATGCATTATCGGTAAAATCCTTTAAATGCCGGTAATCATTTTTTACTCTCGACGACATCGCATTCACAGCTTCATTTAACTCTCTGAATTCGTCTACTTTGTTTGGTTTTAATTGCAGCGTACGATTGTCTGACAGGCTAAAGTCTTTCAATTCGTTTAATGTGGTATAGAATGGCCTCCATAAGCCACTCAAAATATACCTGTTGGTCAAAAATAGAATGAGCAGTAATCCCGTCATCAAGGTTAAGGTTATGGTGACTATAATCTGGATGAGATATTCGGTGCTTTCTTTCGATATGGTAATAATAACTATATAATATTCGCCTTTTAAGGAAATTAATCCCGTAGTAGCCCGGCCCGGTTCAGTGTTCTTTTCCTTCGGATTGTTATAAACTGTGTCAAAAAAACGGGTTTGTAAGTTTTTACGTTTTGTTTTTATGAAAGTGGTTTGGTCTTCATCAAAATCAACCTGGTGGGGTAATTTGCCATTGACATTTACATAGTCAATAACTTCTTCAATTTCTTCAGATAGGTCACGGTCGAGTTGTTCCCTTGCTATATAATTAACAGCAAAATAATAGATCACCGCGCCGCATAGTAGTACAACTATTGTTATAATCATACTTACCCGGTTGTAATGAGCTGATAGCTTCATTTTCCGCCAAATTTATAACCTAACCCATAAACTGATTTAAGGTAGTCATTTTCTGTAGCGTCTAAAAGTTTTTTCCGCAGGTTTTTAATATGAGTATAAATAAAATCGAAATTGTCGTGCATATCCATTTCGTCACCCCATAAGTGTTCCGCAAGGGCATTCTTAGAAATTACCTTCCCTTTGTTAGCGATAAAGTAGAGCAGCATGTCATACTCCTTCCGGGTAAGAATAACCGGGTTCTCATTAACTTCGACAGTCCTGCCCGGCAAATCAATTAATATTTCGTTAAAAATAAGTTTATTGTTGGTGTTAAAGGCTTTTCGCCTGTAAACTGCAAATACCCTTGCTTTTAATTCTGCCAGGTGAAATGGTTTTGTCAAATAATCGTCGGCGCCGAAGTTTAATCCTTTTAGTTTATCGTCTAATGAATTCTTTGCCGAAATCACAAGCACAGATTCATTTTTCATTTCCGCCTTCAGGAAATCCAAAACAACAAAACCTTCGCCGTCGGGCAGCCCTATGTCCAGCAAAACGCAATCATAGTCATAATTGGATAACTTATCTATTGCGGATGATAAATTACCGCAGCTTTCGCAGATATTTCCGTCTTCATTAAAATAGTTGGCTATATTATCGCAAAGCCCTTGCTCATCTTCAATTACCAGGAGTTTCAAACGTATTTTTAATCAAATATATGTTTTGAAATTGAATTAATTCTGAAGCTAAATTTTTGTAAACTTGTTCTCTACAGAATTACTTCAAATTCAATAGTTAATTTTAAAAAACAAAGCAGGGCACATGGGTATGACTGAAAAAGATAAATCCATTTTTGTCATCCAAAAAGTTCAGCCAGGCCTGCTCGGATTGATGGATGGTTCCGTTTCTACTTTGGCACCCATATTTGCCACTGCGGGCCTAACCGGACAACCAATAAAAGCATTTTATGTTGGGTTGGCAGCCTCACTGGGCGCTGGGATCAGCATGGGATTGGCCGAAGCATTGTCTGATGATGGGACAGTAACAGGCCGGGGCAATCCGGTGATCAGGGGTGGTATAACAGCTATCGCCACTTCCATTGGTGGAATGCTCCATACTATGCCTTTCCTGATTGATAATCTTGGACGGGCCTTGCATTTAGCCTACGTAGTGGTTATTTTTGAATTATTAAGCATTGCCATTATCCGGTACAGGTATATGAAAACGCCGCTCGTTAAAACAATTCTACAAGTGATTGTGGGTGGCGGGATTGTATTTATTTTGGGTATTTTTTTAGGAAAGTCAGCTACTTAGTTAAACCAATTAAATTTATATGGCAATAATTACTCCAATACGAAAAGACATTGATAATCCCAGGGAAATAAAGAAGAATTCGGCCTCGCTTCGCTTGTGGCATTGGGGCACCGTAATCGCTATTAGTGGCTCGTTAATAACTGTATTGATAAACTCTACAATCACGGACGACCATGAGACAGGGAAGTTTTTCCAGGATGAACTTCAAAAATCGGGGACGAGCATTACAGAAGATCAGGCGAGAAATGTAGCACATGCGCTGAGCGATAAAGTTTGGGATGTACATGTTTACTTTGGCTACTGCCTGGCAGCCCTTTTTTTATTTCGGCTAATTCTTGAATTTTTTCAACTGACTGACCAAAAATTTATCAGGAAGTTTAAAGTCGCCTATATACAATTTAAAATTATAAAGGAAAACTGGCAGAATGCTTTACATGATTTAACAGTGAGGATAATCTACTCCGTATTTTACGCATTATTGCTGATTATGGTTTTAACGGGTTTATTCCTCGCATTTGAAGACGCTATGGCGCCGTTTAAATCTATAAGGCATTCAGTTAAAAGTGTCCATGGTTTTTGTATGTATTTAATCCTGGGATTTATCGTTGTGCACCTGGCAGGCGTGTTTCTTGCCGAGCGGCAAAAAGATGGAAAAGGAATTGTTTCTGATATGATAAACGGTGGTGAGGAATATAATAATTAAATTGATATGCTATCTATGTTAAAAAATGTACTCATCCTTTCATTCTTATTGTTAATTTCTTGTCTGGTAAAGGCACAGGATAATTATGAGATACAGGTTTATGGCGCAGAAACGGTTGACCCGGGCCATACAATGGTTGAATTGCATAGCAACTATACCGCAAATGGCCTTAAAACAATTATGGATGGCCAGCTACCCGATAATCATGAAGAGCATGAAACTGTAGAGATTACCCATGGCTGGACACCCTGGTTCGAAACAGGTTTCTATTTTTTTAATTCGATTGGCAGCGATGGGCGTACCGCTTATGTAGGTTCGCATATAAGGCCGAGGTTCAGGGCGCCCGAAACATGGAACTGGCCGGTTGGTGTAAGCATATCAACCGAGTTTGGCTATCAAAAAAGGGCCTTCTCATCCAACACATGTACTTTGGAGATAAGGCCCATCATCGATAAAAAAATTGACAAAGTTTACCTGGCATTTAACCCAACCCTTGATCAGAGCTATGCTGGCCCTGATGAACATCGCGGGCTAATATATTCGCCGAATATTAAAGGCAGTTACGATGTTAGCAAAGTAGTTGCGCTTGGACTTGAATATTATGGAAGTACTGGGCCGGTATTTCGTCCGGACCCTTTTCAAAAGCAAGTACAACAATTATTCGTCGCTACGGACTTAAATTATAATCAAGACTGGGAGTATAATGGTGGTATCGGCACGGGATTTACAAATTCAACGGAAAAGTTAATATTTAAGATAATAATTGGCAGAAGGTTTTAATAATTTGAACATGGGTTAAACTTTTTTCAAAGAAAACTCTTTTAATAAGAAACTTCGATATGAAAAAAGCTTTTGTCATTATTACAATATTAATGTGCTGTTCCCCGTTTGGTGTGTTCGCACAGCGTTATGGCTCTGTTGGCCAAAATTCCATTGTACAATTTAAGGTTGTAAACCACATTATTTTCAAGACTACTGTAAACGGGACTTTTCAGGAATTGAAAGGCACAATTGTTTTTGATCCCAGTCGCCTGGAAAAGTCTTTTTTTGATGTTTCAGTCGCGGTAAAAACAATTAGCACCGGGATAGCAATGAGAGACCGCGACTTATTAAAGGAAAAATACTTCAACCAGCAGAAATATCCCCGAATCACTATTAAATCAAAGACCATTACCAGGGGTGAGGGGGGCAGTTCGTATGTTTTAGATGGCAACCTAACAATTAAGGGAATTACCAAACCCATTTCATTCCCGTTTAAGGCTGGTATAGCGAATGGTGTATACCAGTTTAAAGGGCATTTTCAAATAAACCGCATGGATTTCAACGTTGGACCGGATAATTCAATTGATAAAAATGTATCTATTGAATTATCGGTCACAACTAAATCACTTTAAAAGTCCGGGGCTATTTGAACCCAAGATTTACCGAAATTACATCGGAAACCAGGTTCGTTGTTTGTGAATAATGTCCGTACCTTATTTCCAGTTCATGAAGGTTTTGCCAGCCAAAAACTCCCTTTGGCGGGACAATCCTGAAACCTACACCGTAATAACTGCTTTGGAATTGGCCGTACTCATAATTACTGGTGTAATATTCATCACTCGCGCTATGCTGTTCATAGGGCGCGAAATATTTTGCTGCCGATTGGGCATAATACCTGTAAAACGGTGAAATGGAGAAAAATGGTGTAACTTTATAAGCCACTTCGAGGCTGGCTGTGTTTGCTTTACTACCCCAGCTATCCATATAATAGCGGTAATAGGATCGCAAAATTATATTATCGCCAAGAAAATAATTTGCCCTGATACCGACCGGTACCTTAAAACGCTGTGAGGGAAGCTTTTCGATCGTGTCTTTTCCGTTTGAAAAATATACACGGTGAAATGGTAAGCTTAAATAACCATTCTGCTCAACTACATCACCCAGAAACATAACCTGCAGCCTTGAATTTATGATTTGTGAATACGAAAAGGCCGCGGAAAGTGTTGTACGCGGACTCGATGGAAGGGTATTTTTAGAGTTGGAAATTACCCTGCCTGCTGTACTTACAACTTCCCTGTTACCACTTGCTGTAGTAATGACGTAACTCCCCGCCGGGATTACGGTAATGGTCGGCTGCGGAACGAATTCCGACGGGTAAATTAATTTAACTTCGTCAAAATATCCCTGAAGTTTAACACCGAATTCACCGTTTTTGTCAGCGGTTTTCGTTGACCAGTGCAAATCAAGACCTTTTGATTTATAGTTATATTCTCCCGAATAATATGCACCGATCCCAAAACTTGTTCCCTGTTTTGTGTTTTCTACAGTCCAGTCCAGTGATGGGTAAATTCTGGTACCTCCTGGCTTAGCTCCACCGTTTAAGGCCACGTAGGCAGATGATGCAGAAGTGTGGTGATCATAACCCAGGCCAACAGAAAGTGTGTTCTTATTCAGCGAATTATTTAGCCATAGAAAATTCAGGTCGATCCCGTTTGAATTATCGGTTACCTTTTCTGTACCGATACCACCTGTAACAGCAGAATGGTCTCCATTTTGTGTATAATAGCTGGAGAACAAATTCACTTCATCCAATCTAAAACGTCTGGGCCTGTAATCTGTAGTGTCATAATCAGTGTGTGAAATTGTAGTGGCAGGGGTATTTGCATTACCCGTACTGTAACTGGCCTGAGCTTGAACGTTTAGACGGCAAAGCAGAGAAAATCCTACAATGGAAAGATAAATTTTTTTCATGAATGTTGCTGATGTTTTTCTTTTTAATTACAGCCGCAGCCGCCGCCTGTTTTTCCCGCATTAGCGCCGGAGGCGCTTTCACGGTACGATTCGAAGTTTAATTCATTCTTTTCAACCTTTCTATTGGTCAAAGCCATTTCAGAATCATTAATACGATTTTTCTGATATTCTTTTAAGTGTACGCATGACGAGAAAGACACGATCAGCAACGCCAGGAACAGTATTTTAGTGAGATACTTTATCATTTCTTTTACTTAATGTTTATATTGTTTGATGTGTATATTTTGTTATGATCATCAATAATTATGGCTTCAATATTTTTCAGCTGGTTTATCATATCAAGGCCGGTCCTGATTCCCATAATCATCACGGGGGTCGTCATCGCGTCCGCAACTTCTGCGTTGGCCGTAATTATTGTAACACTTTTTATACCGGTAACAGGCAACCCTGTACGTGGATTAATAGTGTGGGAGTATTTCTTACCATCTATAATTATATACTTCTCATAATTGCCTGAGGTTGCCACAGCCATATCTGAAACGTTAATATACGAGAAAATTTCGTGCGACGCATCCGGGTTTACAATGCCAACGGTCCATTTTTCTCCATTTGGCTGTACACCCCATGCTGTCAAGTCGCCGGATGCATTAACCACCCCGCTTGCTACTCCCTGTTGTTTCATAACCATTTTTGCCCGTTCTGCCGCATAACCTTTTCCAATTCCGCCGAAACCAATTCGCATCCCCTTTTCCTTTAAAAAAATGGTGCAGTCATCAACATTCATAATAACGTTGCGGTAGTTGATCAATTGTACCGATTTCCGCGCTGTTTCTGCATCCGGAAGTTGTTTCATATTTACATCAAAGTTCCATAGGCTCTTATCAATAGATCCGTATGTTATGTCGAACGCGCCCTGGGTGAGGTTGGATATTTTTATCGAACGTTCCACCAGGTTAAAAACCTCTGTGTCTACAACAACGGGTTTTATTCCCGCATTACGGTTAACCTCATTAGTTTGACTATCTTCACTAAAAGTTGTCAACAGTTTTTCTATCCGGCTAATCTCTTCAATTCCGCTGCTGATTTGAGCTTCTGCCAAACTTGCATCGTGGCTTACAACACTCAGTTCAAACCGATTGCCCATCAGGCGTAAAGCACGCTTGTATATTTCCTTTGTATTTGTCAATACTTCAGTTACCGGCATCAGAATATGAATTAATTTCTGCTACAAATCTTTCGGGCGACTCATTGGGGAAACCGTCCCAGGTCTTTAATACCTTGCCATGTTCGTCAACAAGCAGTGTATATGGAAACTTGCCTTCGGGATTATACTTATCAGCCAGCGCTTCATTGAGTTTTGTTTGTTCCTTGCTCAACTGGTTTTTCTTTTGACGGGGAAAATCGGCTCTTACTAAAATAAGATGACCCGAGGCGTAATTTTCAAAAACTTCCGTTTCTAATATTTCTTTTCTTTCCCGGATACAAGGACCACACCAGTCAGACCCCGAAAAATTAATTAATATGGCTTTATGTGTTTTTAAAGCCTCAGTGGTGGCTTCATTAAAGTCCCCTAACCATGTTGCAGAAAGCAACAGGTTTGCAATAAAAAAAATTAACAGCAATTTCATTCTTTAAAATTAATAATTAACAATCAATTACTTTTAGATACACCATTTATGTGTTATAACAACAATATTACGTTCCAAATCTGAAGATGGTGTGAAATTGGATTCATTTAACAAAATTTAACAATCATGCCCGAAAATTTGCTGTGTAACGAGCGATCGAAATAATAAGATTTCCAGAAATTCGTATCACGGTCTTTAGTGTTAACGTTTGTCCGGGGCTAAACGTGTATTTTATAGTAAAAAGAATACATCTATGCCAAAAAATTAGTGGACAGAGCCTGAACGGCAAGGGCATTACTTTTTTATCAGCTTTTTGTCAATAATTGCCATCAATTCTTCTTTATAATTTTTACTGACAGGAATTCTTTGTTTCTCAATTATTATTTCATTTCCCGATAGGGATTGTATTTTATCAATTGCCACAATATAGGATTTCTGTACCCGCAGAAACTTTCCGGCGGTCAGTTGCTCTTCCAATGATTTCATGCTCGTTAGTGTCATGAATTTTGTTTTTGTAGTATAAATGCAGCAATAATTCTGGTTCGCTTCTATAAATAAAATTTCGGGGTAGTTTATTTTCTCGTACCCGTTATTACATTTTATAAAGAAAAAAGTCTCCTGTGAGTCTTTTCCAGCCGCCTGTTTGTAATCAAACACCTCTTTTGCCCGGTTAACAGATTTAAGGAAACGTTCTGGCGTTATAGGTTTAACAAGGTAATCAAGCACATTGAGTTCAAAGCCCTCCAATGCAAAGTTGGGGTATGCTGTGGTAATGATAACGAGCGGTTTTACAGACAAGCTTTTCAAAAAATCAGTGCCCCTCATGCCGGGCATTTGTATATCCAGGAAAATCAGGTCGGCATTTTCTTTTGTCAATATTTTATTTGCGTCCATTGCATTACTGCATTTGCCCACCAATTGCAGGAAACCTGTAGCGTTTACCAGGATTTCCATGCCTTCCCTTGCCAATGGTTCATCATCAACTATAATACAGCGCATATTTATGGTATTTGTATATTGAGTAAAACCGAATATACATTATTAACACTATTGATTTCTAACTTGTGCTTGCCGGTATAGATTAGTTCCAGCCTTCTTCTTACATTTTCAAGCCCAATTCCACCATATGCCCCTTCTTTTTTTTCAGTGCAATTTTCATTTGTTGTGTTGGTAACCAAAAGTGTAAAAAGCCTGTTTTGGCACCGGAGATCTATTGTGATCAAATTTGGCTTATCGGTAAAGGCAGATACATATTTGAAAGCATTTTCAACGAATGGAATGATCAGTAATGGCGCAATAACAAAATTCGTTATGTTTTCCTCAATATTATACTCAATAATAACCGTATCGCCCTTTCGCAATTTTTCAAGTTCGATATAATTATTGAGGTAGGTTATTTCACTTTCAATTGGTATTTCATCGGCGTTACATTCGTATAATTGGTAGCGTAACATATCTGCAAATTTGGCCAGTGTCATCGCAGCAAAATCCGGGTCTTTTTTTATAAGCACATAAATATTGTTGATAGAGTTGAACAGGAAATGAGGGTTGATTTGTGACCGCAGGAACCTTAGCTCATTCTCTGTTTTTTCTTTTTCGAGCAGTTTATTCCTTTTTTCGCTTTTTATCTTGTCTTTAATTACCCTGATTGCAATAACCACTATGGCTAACATTAAATTATCCAGCAGCGTGTAAAGCGAAAATAATTTAAACGGAACGTCAAAACCATTGGTTGTTTGTCGGAGAATGCCGATAGTGCAGGCCGCAGTGAAAACAGAGCATAGTATTAATATGCCGACTGAGCAAAGAATAACGATGCCATATCGTTTTTTGTTAAATAACCGGGTAGTGCGAGCGTACATGCAAATATAAAATACGCTCGCCTGGCTTATAAACCATGCAAAAGTTACCAGGAAAGCAACTATCGGACTAACCCGGTTATAATGCGCAGAAAAAAAAGTCCAGCAAATAAAATACAATATCCAGAAAAGCAAATGGTACTTATACCGCGGGAGAAATTTCATATTAATGGTGCTATTTATCTGCAAGGTATTTTATAAAACCCGCCTGAACAATAAAAATCAATGAAACAGCAGATAAAAAGGATGAAACACCTGTTTTGATACACATCAGTTAAATACCCGCAATTATCAGGCCCCGGCAATGTTTTTCCCCGCAGATCACAACTTGATCAATATAATCCAGGATTACATCAAACTAATTTTTTTAAGAAGCGGGTAATAATTCACTTTGGGTAATTAATCACTTAAAAACATTGTATATGAACCAGTTATTTATTATCAATAAAAACAAAATTGCCATGGCGGCGATCCTTTTGTTTTTCCTTGCAACATTTGGCGGCAAGTTATTTGCACAGAAAACCTCCGCCATTTCTTTCGCAGTTGAAAAAGAGGGAACAGGAAAACCGGTGATCTTTATTCCCGGTTTGGATTGTTCGGGCAAAGTTTGGGATGAAGCGGTATTGCATTTTAAAAAAAACTTTACTTGTTATACTATAACTTTACCAGGGTTCGCAGGGCAGCCGCCTATTCAATCAGATTCCATTTTGAAAGAAGTAGCACAGCAAATGTCTGTTTTCATACGGCAGAACAAACTCAATAAACCTATTATTGTTGGGCACAGCCTGGGCGGCTGGCTGGCATTGGATTTTGCTGCTACCTACCCCGACATGGCAGGTGATATTATTGTTGTAAGCTCTGCCCCATTTTTACCAGCCCTATCGATGGGCTTGGATATAACAGTGGACAGCGCCAGGAAAATCGGCAAACTAATAAGAAATGGTATGACAGGCCAAACTCCCGACCAGGTAAGGGCCGGGCAGAAATATTACATCGGCACAATGATCCACGACCCGGCTAAGATCGCCTGGGTAACAGAGATGGCTGTTCAATCGGATCAACAGACACAAGGGGAGGTGATGTATGAATTATTCAGCAGTGACATCCGGCCTTTAATGGGCAATATTAAATCAAGAATTTTGGTCCTGGGCGACTGGAGTTCCTACAAGCAATATGGCGCCACACGCGAAAATGTATATGCTAACTACAAGGAGCAGTTCAAACTGGCCCGCCAGGTAACCATTGCCATTAATGATGAATCAAAACATTTTATAATGTTTGATGAACCGGAATGGTTTTACAGTCATGCAGATAGTTTTCTGCTCTCCAAATAGATGCACGATAAACTAAACAACACAGTTTGAAGCACGGGAAAAAGCCAAGGCCTTCAGAAATTCATCTGAGGGCCTTAATTATATTTTAATTTTTAATGACATAATTTTCAAAGCTGCTGCGACCAATCATTGTAGAAAAATCTCTTATTTTTGAGTTTGACCGAAATAAATAGCTAAGTAAAAACAAACCGGCGTTACCATGGAAGATTTTCTCATAAAAAAAGACACGCTGGGTTTCTTATCTGAACTTTCAACAAATAATAACCGGGATTGGTTCAACAATCATAAGGTCAGGTATATCGAGGCCCATGACAATGTTATAGCTTTTGCCGATGCACTACTTGTTGAGTTGAATAAGCATGATCAAATTGAAACCCCCTCCGGAAAAAAAAGTGTATACAGGATTTATAAGGACGTCCGTTTTGCCAAAGATAAAATACCTTACAATACCCATTGGAGCGCATCATTCAAACGGGCGACGAAAAAACTCAGGGGAGGGTATTATTTTCGTATTGAACCCGGAAACTCGGGCCTGGTTGGTGGTTTTTGGGGCCCGGAGCCAGATGACATGAAAAGAATAAGGCAAGACATAGCGGCTAATTATCCCGCTTGGAGAGATTTGCTTGGTGACAAAACATTGGTTGATACCTTTGGAGGCCTGTATGGTGAACAGGTTGGTTCGATGCCACGCGGTTATACTAAGGGTCATCCCGCTGCGGACTTGCTTCGTTACAAACAATTCATGTTGCGGCATCTGTTTAGTGATAAAGAAGTATTGAGCCCGGATTTCTTATTCAGGATGAATGATGTATTTAAAAAGATGCGCCCTTTTTTTGATTACATGAGTGAGGTGCTTACGACAGATGTTAACGGGGCAGATTTGCGATTATAAAAAACCAATATTAATTTTCTATCTTTCATTTTTAAAACCAGATTATGAAATACCTGCTCTTTCTTTTGCTGCTCCCATTTGCGGTACATGCGCAAAGCGTTACCAATCAGCATCTTTACGATACTATACCCTTTATTCCGGAGCATACACCTCAAAGACTCGCACAATTTGCAAAGGAACCTATTGTTCCCGGAAGGATTATTTTTCTTGGCAACAGCATTACCGAAATGGGCAACTGGAAAAAAGTGCTGAATGATACCACTGTTATTAACCGTGGCATAGGCGGCGATATTAGCTATGGCGTTTTGAAACGCCTCAAGGACATCACCGACCGCAATCCGTCAAAAGTTTTTATCCTCCTGGGCATTAATGATATTGGAAAAGATATCCCAGAGGTGGTGATCGCCGATAATTACCTCAAGATAGTTCGAGAAATACATAATAAATGCCCGCAAACAAAAATTTATGTGCAAAGTGTGCTGCCGGTTAATTCAACCATAGCACATTTTCCACAGCATTATGACAAAGAAGAACATGTACTTACCCTCAATAAATTACTGGAGTCCAACGCCGTGGTTGGTAGCTATACTTTTGTCGACATTTTTCACATCTTTGTTGACGCCGACGGGCGGCTTAACAGCCAGTATACCTATGAAGGGCTGCACCTTAAACCACCGGCATATGATATTTGGGTGGACTATTTGAAAAAACAAGGGTATTTGTAAATAGGTTAGTTCTTCACGCCTTTTTCAATTGTTTCCGAACCAGCAATGCATCAAGGTAAGTACAAAAGGACTTTTATATTTTCATATAATATAAGCAATCAACGCAAATGCCTTGGCGGGGAAGTCAATAATTTTTAAAGCATAGCCAAACCAAATACTACAACCATTATAACGATAACAAAATAGATTACCGATATTCCGTAAAATGTAGTCCACATCAGCCAGTTTGTAAATTGCTTGAACATTTGCACAACTGGGTCATCACTTTCCTTTATAACCAGGTAACTGTTTTTTCTGTTCGTCTCGGCATTAATCCTATTTTGTTCCGCATACTGCAAGCGGCCGGGGTCGAGGTGTGCATTGCAATTTGGGCACCTTTCATCTACTTTACTTGTCCATTTGCTCCATTTTCCGCAAAAAGGGCATTTTATTTCACTTACCTGACTCATGACACAGATTTTTAGATTAAAAATTTGTACTATAGTGACTATAACAACATTTTAAGTTTTAAAAGGTTTAATTTATTACGCTTAATCAGGATTGGTAGGTATTCGCCTGAAACAGGTAGAATAAAATTAAATAAAAAAAATCGAAACAATTAACCCCTTCCCATATTATTTTTAATTTTTATACAAAGCGGTATAAGCTGCGGTTGCACCTAACTGTCGGTAATTTGGATTTACTATTGTATCGAAAAAAGATCGGTGGGGCCTCCTGAAAAATAACTTATATTTTAGGATATAGGCAGTTATGACGAAATTACGTGAATGAATCGCATAGTAAAATGCAGGATGGCCCTAAAAAAGCGCGTATCGGGACCAGGTTTTTTGAGACCATCACAACTAATAATACGTTTCTGCTGAATTTTATTGAATTTGAAACTGTCGTTAAAGCAACACAACTTTGAAAGCGGATATCTAAGATATAATACAAACCACATTCTCCGCACCTTTCGATATTAAAACCAAAAAAGCCTGCAAATCATTTGATTTGCAGGCTTTTGTTTGCCTGGGCCCAGGCCCCTTTATTCACCGGTTCCTGAAAAAATATTGGGTGATAAGCTGAGTAAATTTAATACTTCCCCAATCCATCGTTTTTTTCTTTAGCTGTTTAATAAACTAAAACCTTTTAAATAATCCATTTTCTGTATCCCTGGTTCAAGCCCATGTGTAATTGCAGTGTTTTGTACTTACGGGAACTTAACCCCGCTATAGCCGGCAACATCAGCTAATGGAATATTTGAACCGTATTTTGAATTAATAGCTTTAATAAACTCATTGGCTACAATGGCATAACCCCGCGGTGTAAGGTGCACACCATCGAGAGAAAATAAACCCCCGCTTATATAGTTCGAATTAAGGCTTATGCCATCAGTAACCAAACCATTCTGTTTTATATTATTTAAAAATGCATAGGCGTCAAATATCGCAAGTCCTTTCGCATTAGCGGTCGCGACTATGGTGGTGTTATAGGCGCTGATCGCGGTTTCGGCTAAAGCCACTTCGTTTTGATCCAGCACATATTGGTTATCGATAGGCGTATACGGGGTTAAACCATAAGGCAGGCTGCCATAAGGCGTGGTTACCGGTTGGCCTATCATGCTTGTTGGAAAAGTAAGTACAATTAAATCGCTGGAAGTAGCCAGCCTTGGGGCATAAGTGGTACCTGATACGAGTGCATTTATGTACAAACCGGTTACTGTTGGATTTGCTTTTTGCACACTGGCTAAAATTGCCCCTTCAGTTATCGTAGTAAAATAAGGAACTGAAGTTACATCAGGTATAGTAGCCACAACACCCTTCGCGCCGTTTGCTGTAAGCGTACCGATTAATAAATTGTTTAACGCTGCAAAAGTTGAGGGGTCTGTAATTACATCTCCTGCTCCTCCGGAAGTAGCATACAACAGCACATCATTGTTTCCCAGCCAGTTGGAAAAGAACGTGAACGGTTGAGCGGTAATATATTGAAGGTATGTGGTTGTATTGGTTGGAGAATCGCCGGGCAATAATCTTTCAAAATATCCATTCAGGTTACCATAGGGCGCATAAGTAATATCCAGCAGTTTAATGCCCGGTACACCATAGTTATTGTTAGCACCGGTATATTTGGTATACAACGTTACATTGCCAAAACCCGGGACATTTAAAAAGCCCCTGATGCCAAGGTTTGTGGTACCGTCTGCATTAAATCCGGTTAATTGTAAATAACCTGAACCATTGGCCTGCGCTGTGCTGAATAATGGTTGACTAAACGGACCACCGCCAACGGCAAGCATTTGCTGCGCGATGATGGATGGGTACGAGTTTAATTGTCCTTGCAGGTAAAGGCCGCCATCCGCGTATCCTGCGGTAAGAGAATTACCTACCGCAATGAACTTAGAGAAATCTGCACTGCCATGGGTGGCTTTGGGCGTATTTATCTCGGGTTTGCAGGCTGCAAGCCAAATCAAACCTAATGTAATATATAAATATCGTTTAAGTGTTTTCATATTTTTTAACTATTAGTTACCAGTGGTAAGCGAGTGAAATGCCTGGGATATAAACATTGGTTTCGAATGTTCCGGATAATTGTGTCTGAATATTTGTTTGCGTGCGGGGCAACAAATGCTCATATTCAAAGGCCACATCCAGATCAAGATGCTTTGCCAGCATATAACCTATACCGCCGGTAAAATACACCCGGTTGGCATCCGGGGCTTCAGGGGTTACATAACCATCCTGCACGGCAGTCGTTGCATAACCTCCGCCAAAACGGATTGCTAAGGACTTGGTGGCTTTGTATTGTGCCCCAGCCCGTAGTGTAACCGCGTTTTTATAATCACGCGGCGAAATACTGTTTTGTAAATCAGGGGTTGTTTTGCTGTAATCAAACTCAAGTACCTTATACACATTCCAGCCAACATAATTTACGTCGAAAGCCAGTGTCCACTTTTTTGTAGGGTAGAAGCCAAATCCTATAGAATTTGTAGCCGGCAATGGTATGGTAGATTTAAAAGTGTTTGGCTGCGGGAAGGCGCTCGTCAGCGAAGGGGATACCGTAAAAATCGCGTCTCCGCCGTTTATAGTTGTAGTAACCTGCGAACGGTGGCTAAGACCGATGGTAACGAAATTTGATGCTTTATAATAAATACCGGCATTCCATCCTACACCATTGCCTGTACCTTTTAATTCAGCTTGCCCGTCCTGTCCGCTTGAATTAGAAAGAGGTATAGCCTGGGTAAGATCAACGCTGCCGATATTATAGACAAACCCGGCGCCAATACTTAAAGATTTGCTCAGTTTAATACTTAAGGTAGGCTGAAGGTAGATTGCTTTAAGATCAAGGCTTTCCAATGAATATTTTCCTTCCCAGGTATCGCCCCAATCAGCTAAACCGCCGAAAGGTGTATAAATGCCGAAGCCGAATTTCCACCACGAAGATTTTGGGCCCCATACCCCGTAAAAAGTAAACGGCGGAGCAATCTTGCTTGCAGTATGGTACTGCGCGGTCGTCCCGGAAGGGTTGAAATCAGATTCAAACAATAACGGGCTGATTCCTGCCTGTACATAGTTTTGAGGAAGCATTACAACTGCTCCCGGATTAAAAAATACGGAAGCGCCATCTTCAAGGGTACCGGTTCCGGTGTGGCCCATTCCAATTTGCTTTTCTCCTTCAAGATTTACCTGAAACCCCTGGGAAAACGCGTAGACAGGCAGGGCCAGCCACAATAGTAGTAGTAATTTTTTCATAAATTTATAATTGGGTTATAATAGCACGTTGCATATGGAATACAACGATATGCTAAAAAATATAAAGTTAGGCCGGATATCAACTAAAAAAAGGGCAACAATGCGGAGATATTAGTCAAAAAGTCGGATAAAATTTAACCCCAAACTATTAGAAAATGAAACAAATACCAATCTTTTTAATTGGTATTTTACATAATTTCGGGGATTATACATAATTTAACCGCATGAGCAAAAAAGTTGGACAATTAAGCCTTTCAAAATTTGCCGATCTTTACGCAGATAAGCTTGCCAGTGCCGATTTTTTTGTAACAAACGAAAAACAATTATTAAGCTTAAGCGAGTATCCATACCGATCGGAAGGATACATTATTGGTATTTGTACGCGTGGATCGGCGCAGGTTGAAGTAAATTTGCAGATTTATGAGGCCAGGCCGGGTGCGATGCTACTAGCAACACCTTTCCATGTTTTGAGGATATACAACAGCAGTGAAGACTTTCTATGCAGGTTTATTGTTTTTAGTAAGGCATTTTTAGTGGAAACAGGTGGTAACAGCCATTTTTTGGAATCTTTCAGTTTTTTTAAAAGTGCCTCCATCCCGGTGATTTACCCTGACAGCGGGGACGTTAAAATGATCCTTGATATTTATATGCTGATTCAGGAAAAACTGGAACGCGAAAGTCATCCGTACCGCGTTGAAATATCGAGAAGCATCCTGGTGACTTTAGTTTACGAAATCCAGTTTATTTACGAAAAGCACCATTCAATTATAAAAAACAAGCAAACCCGGAAGCAGGAATTAAATATGCTTTTCCAGGATCTGGTCTTTCATCAATATAAAGAGCACCGCAATGTGCAATACTATGCAGACGCGCTTTTTGTGTCGCCTAAACATTTAACAGAAACAATTAAGGAAGTTACCGGACGTACTGCAGGCGAATGGATAGACGATGCCGTTATACTCGAAGCAAAAGTGTTATTAAGGAGCCATGAGATAAGTATAGCCCGTGTAGCCGAAAATATCCATTTCCCTGACCAGTCTTCCTTCGGAAAATATTTTAAAAAACATACAGGTATGTCGCCTTCAGATTACCGTATTATTTCTGGTTACTGATCACAAGTTGGTCGGTTGTATTTTAAACACAGGGAAAATGGTCGGATACCCGGTAAATTCCTTTCCGACTTTTTGACTAAAATCTCCGCATTGCTGCCCTTTGTTTTGCTTATCAGCGCTTCTAATTTTACGTTGCATTATAAAACTAGAAAATTCATCTGCATTTCGTAAAACATAAACTGTTTAACTGCGGTAAATATTTAAGTGATTTTAAGATTAGCGGCAAAATGCAGGAATGTGTTTTGTCTGGGAATAATTTATTAATTCATCAGCTCACAACTATTATTTATGAACGATATTGAAACTTTAAAAGCCATTAAAGGAGGTGAATTCCTGATAAAGGAAACTTCTGCCGAACATGTTTTTATTCCGGAGGAATGGGATGAAGAACAGTTAATGATTGCTGAAACCTGCGATAATTTTCTTGCGCAGCATGTAAAGCCAAATTTAACCCGAATTGACAACCAGGAACCGGGTTTAATGCCGCATTTAATGGACGAAGCCGGTGCGCTTGGCTTGCTTGGTATTTCGGTGCCCGAACTATACGGCGGTTTTGGCAAAGACTTTAAAACTTCGATGCTGGTTGCGGAAAGGTTAGGTGCAGGAAATTCTTTTTCAGTCGCGTTTTCTGCGCATTCGGGCATTGGAACGCTACCCATACTTTACTATGGTAATGAAGCGCAGAAACAAAAATATATTCCAAAGCTGGCCAGTGGCGAGTGGAAGGGCGCTTATTGTTTAACCGAACCAAGTTCAGGCTCTGACGCAAATTCAGGTAAAGCCAGGGCAAGGCTTTCTGATGATGGTAAGTATTATTTAATAACCGGCCAGAAAATGTGGATTACTAATGCCGGGTTTGCAGATGTTTTTACCGTTTTCGCGAAAATTGATAACGACGATAATTTAAGCGCCTTTATAGTAGAGAAAGATTTTGAAGGGCTTACCCTGAATTCTGAAGAGCATAAAATGGGGATTAAAGGGAGCTCGACACGCCAGGTATTTTTTAACGACTGTAAAGTGCCGGTTGAAAACCTCCTGTCCGACCGTCAGAACGGGTTTAAGATCGCAGTTAATATTTTAAATATTGGCCGTATGAAACTTGGCGGCGGCACAGTTGGCGCGTGCAAGGAAGTTATTACTTTGGCTGTTCGCTATGCAAATGAACGGGAACAGTTTGGGCGTGCAATTTCCAAGTACGGCGCTATACGGCATAAACTTGCGCAGCAGGCTATACTAACCTATGCATCGGAAGCGGCAGTTTACCGGGCCAGCCAGAATATGGAAGAAGCAACAGAAATGTTAGTGGCTTCGGGCATGGATGAATCAAAGGCGAAACTTAAAGGTATTGAGCAGTTTGCTATCGAAGCCGCAATTATTAAAGTTCATTGTTCAGAAACGCTTGATTACGTGGTAGATGAAGGCGTTCAGATTTATGGCGGTATGGGCTATAGCGCTGAAGCGCCTATGGACCGTGCTTATCGCGATTCGAGGATAAACCGGATTTTTGAAGGGACTAACGAAATAAACCGGATGCTAACTGTTGATATGATGCTAAAGCGCGCGTTGAAAGGTGAACTCGACCTGATGGGGCCTGCCCAAAAAGTTGCAGGCGAATTGATGAGCATCCCTGATTTTAGCTTAACCAACGAAGAAAGTCTATTCAGTACTGAGAAAAAATATTTAGCTAATTTCAAAAAAGCCATTTTGATGGTTGCCGGCGGAGCTGTACAAAAACTGATGGCGCAATTAGGCAAAGAACAGGAAGTATTAATGAACCTTGCAGATATGCTGATTGAACTGTATGTAAGTGAATCGTTGCAATTGCGTGTTGAAAAACTGGTTGGTTTACGCGGCGAAGAAAGCTGTAAAGAACAATTGGATATAATGCGGGTATATATCAATGAAGCAGCCGAAAAAATCGCTAAATCGGGCAGGGAGGCATTGAACTACTTTGCCGAAGGTGATGAAAAACGAATGATGCTTATGGGCTTAAAGCGCTACACAAAAACAGACGATTTCAATTCGATACAGGCACGCCGTAATATTGCCGCCAAACTGATAACTGAAAATAAATATTGCTTTTAACATAACAGCATCGTCTATGAAAATTTTAGTTTGTATAAGCCAGGTGCCTGATACCAGCACTAAGGTTGTGTTAAAAGATAACGGCTCGGCAATTAATAGCCAGGGGACCACCTATATCATTAATCCCTATGATGAATGGTATGCACTGGTGCGCGCTATCGAATTAAAAGAGAGTGGCATTGCGAATGAAATACATTTGGTAACTGTTGGTAAAGCGGATACCGAACCCGTAATACGGAAAGCACTGGCATTGGGAGGAGATCAGGCGGTGCGAATTGATGCCGAAAGCAATGACCCGTATTTAACAGCGGTTTACATAGCCGACTTTGCAAAAGGTGTTGGGTACGATCTAATTCTTTGCGGCAAAGAAAGTATTGATTACAACAATGGCATTGTGGGTGCAATGGTGGCCGAATTACTGGATATGGATTATATCGGTTTTGCTGCCGATATTCAAATTGAAAAAAGTGTAGCCGTAGTAAATCGCGAAATAGAAGGTGGCGAAGAAACCGATACCTGCAACTTACCATTGGTAATTTCCTGCCAGAAAGGTGTTGCCGAGGCGCGTATACCCAATATGAGGGGAATTATGGCCGCGCGCACACGCCCGTTGAACGTAATAGCACCGTCGCCGATATCCCCGGTAACGGAAATCTTATCGTACGAATTGCCTCCTGCAAAAGCTGGTGTAAAATTGATTAGTCCCGAAAATATGGACGAATTGGTTGCGCTTTTGCATTCGGAAGCAAAAGTTATTTGATCTGCGCAGATAGATAATTAGTGTTTTTATTAAACAAGCAAAAAAAATGTCAGTAATCGTATTGGTTGAACATAACGGCAGAGCTATAAACAAGAAAAATCTTGAGGCAGTACAATATGCATCAGTTATCGCCCAAAAAACCGGTGCTACAGTAACGGCAGTTATCCTGGGCACCGTTGGTGCCCGGGAAATGGAAAGCCTTGGACAATACGGCGCGCAAAAAGTGTTGCATGTTGACGATGCCCGGTTGAACGACTTACATACGCGGGTCTACGCCTGCGCCTTGTTAGCCGCCGTTCAAAAAGAAAATAGTAAACTTATAATAGCGCTGAATGATATAAGCGGCAGGGCTGTTGCTCCACGTGTAGCGGTAAAACTAAAAGCTGGCCTTGTAGGGGGGGCATTATCCTACCCCGACCTCGATAAAGGTTTTGTAATCAAAAAATCGGTTTTTTCGGGCAAGGCGTTTGCTTATGTAAATATTACCAGCGAAATTAAAGTGATTTTGCTGACACCCAATACTTTTCCTTTAAATAAAATTGAAGGTAAGGCAGCAATAGAAAAGCTTAACGTAATATTTGAGGAAAAGGACTTCGGCATAAAAGTTAAGGAAGTAAACAAGGTAACGGGTGAGGTACCGCTTGCCGATGCCGGTATAGTTGTTTCGGGTGGTCGCGGAATGAAAGGCCCTGAAAATTGGGGACTTATTGAGGACCTCGCTAAAGAATTCGGCGCAGCAACAGCCTGTTCACGCCCGGTGGCGGACGCGCATTGGCGTCCACACCACGAACATGTGGGCCAAACAGGCGGTACTATCCGTCCCGATTTATATGTCGCTGTTGGTATATCAGGGGCGATACAGCATCTTGCCGGTGTAAACGGCTCAAAAACTATTGTTGTAATTAATACCGACCCCGAAGCACCATTTTTTAAGGCGGCTAACTATGGCGTAGTGGGTGATGCCCGGGAAGTTTTACCAAGGCTTACAGCAGCTGTTAAAAAATTTAATCAGCATAAGTAAACAACGCTATGGATATTTATTACGAAGGGCAAGTGTTATGGGCGCAGATTGATGCTAACCAGCATATGCGGCATACAGCTTATGCTGATTTTGCTGCACAGGCCAGGTTAATCATGCTGGAAAGTTTGGGCTTAAAACCTTCGGTGCTTTACAGCTACAAAATTGGCCCCGTATTATTCAGGGAAGAACTTTTTTACTTGCGTGAGGTAGGCATAAACGAGTATATTAAGGTAACCTGTGAAATTATTAAAGGCAGGCCCGATGGCTCGCGTTGGTCTATACGTCACGACCTGTACCGGGGGGATGGTGTAAAAGCTGCAATAATTGTAGCCGACGGTGCCTGGATTGATATGGAAAAACGAAAACTTGTTAGCCTGCCCCCGGAACTTAGCGAGTCATTTATGCATGCACCCAAAAGCAGTGATTATATTGAAGAACCAAATAAAACAACAGAAATTAAATAATTAAAACAGCTATAAATGGACCAGAAAGAAACTTTTGAAAAAGCGGTGGCCACTAGTAAAACGCTTACAGCCAGGCCCGATAATGAAACGCTTTTACGTTTATACAGCCTGTATAAACAGGCAACCGAAGGTGACGTGAACATTGACAGTCCAAACATGTTTGATTTTGTGGCCAAAGCAAAGTACGACGCATGGGTTAAGCTTAAAGGGCTCAGTGCTTCGGAAGCCAAACAGCAGTACGTTAACCTGGTGGCGCAATTAGCCGGAAAAAATGACTAAAATCAAACTTCCGGGTTTTTGACAAATGTTTCCGTCAAATAGCCCATACAAACTCCGGCACTTTTCGGTAAGTTTGCTACATAACCAATACTAAATTATTTAATTTCTACCGGTAATTTAATCGCTTAATTTAATCGGGCTATTGTTTCATTTATATTTTACGCCCTTAGGACTGTAAATATTTATTTATTGGTTGAGCAGGCTATTAATTCATTTTTGATATTTAACAAAACGAATATGTTAAAAAAATACATTATCCAGGCAGTTTTTTTTGCTCTTGCTATATTCTCGGTAACCGTCGCGAAAGCCCAGAGCGATCCGATTGAGGGTTTATGGTACAATGATATTAAGAGCGCGAAAGTCCTTATCACCAAATCTCAGGATGGGAAATTCTTCGGCAAAGTGGTATGGCTCAAAGAACCGTTAAAAAACGGCAAACCAAAGGTTGATGAACTGAATGCCGATGAAAAACTGCGAACAAGGCCAAGATTGGGCTTGCCTGTTCTGTCAGATTTCGTAAAAGACGGGGATAACAGGTATACCGGTGGCACCATCTATGACCCACTAAACGGTAAAACATATTCCTGCAATATTACTTATAAGGGTAAGACCCTTGCCATACGTGGCTATATAGGAATTTCACTTTTTGGAAGGACTACTACCTGGTCGCGTGCAGAATAATCATTTTCAGTAATAAGATTTAAAAAAACCATTTATACTAATGGATACTAAACGAATTATAAAAAAAGTGGCCGTGCTTGGTTCGGGCGTGATGGGTAGCCGTATTGCCTGTCATTTTGCAAACATCGGCGTAGAGGTACTGTTGTTTGATATCGTACCCGAGAATGCGGCAGCGGGCGACAAAAAAGCAAGGAATAAAATAGTTAATGACGCGCTTGACTTTGCTGTAAAATCAAATCCATCACCGCTGTACCTCAAAACTTTTGCCAGGCGTATTACAACAGGGAACCTTACCGACGACATTTCAAAAATTGCAGCGTGCGACTGGATTATCGAAGTAGTGGTGGAACGTTTGGACATTAAGCAAAAAGTATTTGAAACGGTTGAAAAATACAGGAAACCGGGGACACTAATAACCTCCAACACATCGGGCATCCCTATACATTTAATGGCGGAAGGGCGAAGTGATGATTTTAGAAAGAACTTTTGCGGCAGCCATTTCTTTAACCCGCCGCGCTATTTAAAGCTGCTGGAAGTAATCCCGACGAAAGATACGTTACCGGCAGTTGTTGATTTTTTACTGGAATATGGCGACAAATATCTTGGTAAAACTACCGTGTTGGCAAAAGATACGCCCGCGTTTATCGGTAACCGTATTGGCGTGTTCAGTATCATGAGCCTGATGCACTACGTAAATAAAACAGGGATGACGGTGGAGGAAGTGGATAAGCTTACCGGCCCTGTGATTGGCCACCCTAAATCGGCGACATTCCGCACAAATGACGTGGTTGGTTTAGATACGATGGTGCATGTTGCGAATGGTTTATTCAAAAATGCCCCGGATGATGAAGCTAGCGAGCTATTTGAAATTCCTGATTTTGTGAACGGCATGCTTAAAAAAAATTGGCTGGGTAGTAAGACACGTCAAGGCTTTTACAAAAAAGAAAAAGTTGACGGTGTAAACCAGTTTTATGCGCTTGATTTGAAATCACTTGACTATAAGCCGTCCCAAAAAGTGAAGTTTGCTGCACTTGAAACCACAAAAACGGTTGAAAAACTAGAGGACCGGCTAAAGATTTTGTTTGCTGCAAAGGACAGAGCAGGTGATTTTTATCGGGCTACATTCTACCAGCTTTTTGCCTACTCCAGCAAGCGTATCCCCGAAATTTCGGATGAGCTCTATAAGATAGACGCCGCCATGAACGCTGGTTTTGGATGGGAGTTGGGCCCCTTTGAAAAATGGGACGCGCTGGGCGTTCAAAATACAGTAAAAGATATGGAGGCTGCGGGGAATAAACCTGCGAAGTGGGTTTATGACATGCTTGCGGGGGGTATTCAAAGCTTTTATAAATTGGAGGACGGCAAGCGTATGTACTACGATATCCCATCAAAAGAATATAAGGTTATCCCGGGAACGGAGAATTATATATTGCTGAAAAACATCGGTAAAGAAAAAATAGTATGGAAAAATAGCGGTACAACTATTACAGATATCGGCGATGGCATCCTCAACCTTGCATTCCATACCAAAATGAATACTATCGGAGGTGAGGTGATTGAAGGGATAAACAAAGCCATTACGTTAGCTGAAGTCAGCTACAAAGGCCTCGTAATATCCAACGAAGGGGCCAATTTTAGTGCCGGGGCCAATGTAGGAATGATCTTTATGATGGCCGTTGAGCAGGAGTTTGATGAACTTAACCTGGTGGTTAAGACTTTTCAAAACACGATAATGCGTTTGCGTTACTCTTCAATCCCTGTGGTGGCTGCCCCTCATCAAATGGCTTTGGGCGGCGGTTGCGAAATATGCCTGCATGCCGACAAAGTAGTGGCACATGCCGAATTGTATATGGGTTTGGTTGAGTTTGGTGTAGGATTGATCCCGGGTGGGGGCGGAACAAAGGAGTTTGCCCTTCGCCTGTCTGACGAATTACAGGATGGCGATATAGAAGTAAATAATTTCAGGGAAAGGTTTTTAACTATAGGCCAGGCAAAGGTTTCCACTTCCGCTTATGAAGCTTTTGAATTTGGCTATCTTAAAAAGGGCCGCGATGTAGTGGTAGTATCTCAAAACAGGTTACTTGCCGAAGCAAAACGGCATTGTTTGCAGATGGCAGATGACGGCTATGTGCAACCGGTTCAGCGAACAGATATTAAAGTTTTGGGTAAACAGGCCCTGGGTTTAGCTTACGTGGGCGCCAATACCATGTTTAGTGGTAATTACATCAGCGAGCATGATGTAAAGATATCCCAAAAATTGGGCTTTGTACTTTCAGGCGGCGACTTATCGCAGCCGTCTTTGGTAAGCGAGGCATACCTGCTGGACTTAGAAAGAGAGGCTTTTCTTTCCCTTTGTGCCGAAAAGAAAACACTGGAACGCATACAGTCTATCTTAACCGGTGGCAAGGTTCTTAGAAACTAATTTTTAATCAAAAAAGTAAAGAAAAAAATGAACGCATTCATAGTTGCAGGTTGCCGAAGCGCAATAGGAAAAGCAGGCCGTGGTGGTTTCAGGTTTACCAGGCCCGACACGCTTGCCGCCGACGTGATAAAACAGCTTTTAACATTTGTGCCCAGTGTTGATAAAGAGCAAATTGACGATGTAATAGTGGGTAATGCCACCCCCGAAGCTGAACAAGGCTTGAATGTGGGCCGCCTCATCTCTTTAATGGCATTGGATACTGATAAGGTCCCCGGAATGACCGTAAACCGGTATTGCGCTTCAGGTTTAGAAACCATCGCTATTGCTTCGGCAAAAATACACAGCGGAATCGCCGATTGCATTATTGCCGGCGGCGTTGAAAGTATGAGCCTGCTGCCAATGGGCGGCTGGCGTATTGTTCCGAATGCTGATGTTGCACTGGCACACCCTGATTATTACTGGGGTATGGGCTTAACGGCTGAAGCTGTTGCAAAAGAATATAGTATTGGAAGGGAAGAGCAGGACCAGTTCGCTTTTGATTCGCACCAAAAAGCCATAAAGGCGATAAACGGCGGAAAGTTTAAAGAGGAGATAGTACCGGTAAACATTACCGAAATCTATATTGACGATACCGGAATAAAAAAGAAAAGGGAATTTAAGATAGATACAGATGAAGGCCCACGGAGCGATACTTCGCTTGACGCTTTAGCAAAACTAAAACCGGTTTTTAATGCAAAAGGCGTAGTTACTGCCGGTAACTCCTCGCAAACAAGCGATGGCGCAGC
>Ga0302185_10000209_pt1 | contig 46426 bp, 33 predicted proteins | sample II_Bog_E1_1_FD_200231 | JGI IMG/M metagenome (GOLD analysis project Ga0302185, IMG submission 200231) | Peat permafrost microbial communities from Stordalen Mire near Abisko, Sweden - II_Bog_E1_2 | ecosystem: Environmental > Terrestrial > Soil > Wetlands > Peat | place: Sweden: Abisko... | reverse complement strand
TTGATCCATGATGTTATCTAAGGCATCAGTTTATCCTAAGAAAGGTCTTTATTTTTTCGTTGAATTGGATGATTCTGAAGGGAACAAGGCATTATTTGGAAAGAATTGTTCTTTAACTCGTTTTGCCAAATTTTCTTATCTTTTCTTGAAGAGAGTTGCAATTCTCTTTTGCTGGTCTGTTAAACCTCGGAGATCAGATAATTTCTACTTGATTTAAGTTTATAATTTTCTTTTAGATTCGAGTCTAAATTAAATTTTATTTTTTGGAATTAGATATTTGTTGTTTTGGTCAATGTCAAAATCTTCAGCTTTTTGATTTTGATTGATTTTATTGGAAATAACTTATTCATGTTGGCTGGTTTTTCTTTTTTAACTTTTACCATCCTTAAAATGTGAAAGATCTTCCTCTAAATAGGATGATTTATTGCGATGCAAATCTAGTGTTTTATAATTATTTTTTTACATCTCCTTTGAAGTTTCTTGTCCTAATGAATTTTCAAAGTTTGCATTCTCTTTTATGGTTGGCTGATCAATTTAAACTGATTATCCTTTAGCTTGGGCCTATTGGATAGGGATTTATTTTTATAGTCTTACCAATTAGATTTAATGAAGTTTAATAGAAAAATTAGAATCTTGGCTCGATGCATTATTCTTTGAGTTGATGGGCATTTAATTATTCTGGTTTTATTATTGTTCCTTTCCCTTATTTTAGCTTGATTTTTACTCTCTGGACTTCGCATTTAAAGCTGAAATAATTTTGTTGTTGCTAACCTTTTAGGCTGAAGCGTCTTTCTATTAATATCTTCCAGCAGAAAATTAATTATTCACAGTTTTGCTTTCTCTGTTCAAAGCAGTAGGCATAGCTAAATGTTTATCTTTAAGAAAATGATCTATTTTTTAAAAAGAATCTGATAGGTGATTGCCATTGGATGCTTTAGATAGTTTTTATATTTGTATCTTTTATGAATCATATTATTTTATTGAATTTTCTTTCTTCTTTTCATAATTAATCGATTTGGATTTCATGAGCTGAGATTTATTAATAGCTAAAATTGATTTTTTTAATTCTGCTTTGTTGCCTTCTTATATTTCTTTTTAACTTTTAATGACTCTTTTGGCCTCTTTTTGCTAGACAAATTATTGAATCTCATTATTATTATTTTCAGTATGCACCTTTGAGGAGTTAAATCTTTAAAATTAATTAAATATGACTTTTTCCTATGCATTCGGTATAATATTTTGTTGTTAGTCATTTTCAATTTTATTTTATTTTTGCTCTACTAATTATTTTTCAGTATTTCTCACAGAATCAGTATAATAACTAACTGAACCTACCTCATCATTATCATTGATGAGATTGATTAAAAATCCAAGCTTATTTTTTAATCGACTATGAGGCGATTCATCTTTTTTATGCTTTGATTTTTCATATTCATAAACATTAATATTGTTGATGTTAGATTAAGGTAGCTAGACTATTTTTTATTTCCTTTAAACTTGATGCTTTACCATCGTTGGTTCTGCCTCTTCTTTTTCTTCCTTTATTTAAGAATAAAACAAATACTTATACCCAATTTTTTTCTTTATCTTTTTTTATTAGAGAAATTCTTACTCATCTTATCTTTTGACAGATTCCTCCATGTTTTTTTTATGCTCAATCTTTTTTTAATTTTTAATGTCACTTTCATTATGGATTCTTTTATCATTATTACTCATGTTATTATTGGACGGCCGCCAATCATTTGACAATTCTTATGATGATGACTCTGAACTTTTATCTTTGATTGACTCTTTATCACAGTAGCTGACTGAGGCTACTTAGTTAGATTAATTGATCGTATTGATGATAAATGAAAGTTTGTTTTTTAATCTGTCTTTGCGGGTTTCTCCTTATTTGATTGAGTGTTTTGTGTATTGATCAACTTTATTTGGCTGAAATGATGCTAAAAGCTATTTTTTATTGAATTAAAGAATTTCCTCTCCATTAACTTGTTGGACCCTTTGTTGTTGTTATTTTTATTATTATTTTGTTTTTAGCAAACTTTTCTTCCTTTATTTCATTTAATTACTTTTTTTTCTATCAGATACAGAGGGATACTAATTTGCTTGCTGACTGTCTATCTGATTGATTTATGGCTCGATATTCTTTACAGCCTTAGCGGGGTGAATGCTCATTATATATTTATTCAAAATCTGATAAAATTATATTAAAACTAATGAGCCTTATCTTTAAGGAATGATATAAATTGAATCGAATCACAATTTATCGTTAATTAAATCTTTTCTGATCTCTTCATAGCTCCAAATGTCCCTGTGCAATTTATTAACTTCCTTTTATTGACTTACATAAAGTTAATAAAGCTCATTAATACCCTATTTTAGTTTGGGGATGTCCAAAGTAGGTCTTGGCTTTAATTTTATTTTCAGAGAAGAAATATGAACGAGATTGCTTTTATTTTCATTTGATTCATATCTGACCTTATTTTTACTTAATTTATCCTATCTCTTGTCCTTAAAAGAAATATCCGTACTTTTTTTCCTGACCATCTACTCCTTGACAATTGGGAGAAATTCCGCTTCTGATTTAATCAATTTCAAATACTTTTCTTAATTCTAGAGTGCATCCTTATCAATTTTGAAGTTAAAATCGAAACTTGTGTTCTCCTTATTGGCGTCCTTGCTGATTTTGCTTCGTTGTTTGCTTCCAAATTTACTTCTATCTGATTTTATTCCCTCTTGATCCATCATCCTTTTGCTGCGTTGAGTTGAAACTTGACTGTAATCTTTCTCAAAATGATGTCTTTCAGGGACGTTATATAGTTTCACATTTTCATTCGCCTGCAAATCCAATTTCAAATCTGGATTTTTGAAGGTGCAGCTGTCATAATACTTAAGGATATGATCATAATGATCAGTAGTGATGCAGTTATCAGTCTATTTTCCGACAATGCTCCTCATCTTTGCTTCTGATTTCTCCACAACTCGATTCACGAATCCTTAAAGCATCTTTTATTAGTTTTAAGAATAAGAACGTAGATACGCATTGAGTGTATCGAAATCAGACATCATATCGAAAGGAAGAGGAGAGTAGAGCTCCATAACGGCACTGACGAATTTAGTGAGATTGCTTAGCAATGCATTCATTTTAATTAACTGTTAGGATTAATATTAGTTATAAATTGATTAACAAAAATTTATGATCTTCTTACAATAAAACCATGCAAGTTATTGATTCACAATAGAATTAAAGGTCATTAATACTTCTTGAATTCATCTCTAAATTAATTAAATTAATAAGCACAGACTAATCTATGATCAATTCGGAATCCTTGCGGGTCGAGTCCCTCTTATCTTGCCTCCTTTTTCTTCTCGTTTTAGCTCCAAAAATTTTTCAAGGACATCATTTGAATCAACTTTGAGATCATTACAAAAATGTTCTTTAATTTTGGTTTTAAGTTCGCTATCACTGCAATTGATTCTGAAATAACTCTATCTAGAAGCAGTCTTACTTGATATTTTCGGATTGAGGATTAACTGAGTTTTGAAAGATCGAAAAGGTCATCAGCGCGCTTGTTCGTCATTAATTATTCAATTATAAATTGTAAATAATTGATTGAGTTCATAATAACAAAATATGTGAAATTAAGCCAATTCTTTTTTATGACCAGCTGACTGACTTAATTTATTTATTATGATCCGAAGTTGATTTTAATTATTTTTTGATATCAACTAAAGATATGTCAGTCGATCTTACAATCACATACAAGGACAAAATAACTATTAAAGCAGATTAAGAAAAGACCATCAGATGGGTCAAGGAACAACTTTAAGCCAAGACAAAAGTGCCTCTCATTCAACAGGAATTATCATATAAGAATGGATAAACTAAAGTTGTTCTAACTGATAATGAAATTCCTCTTAAATTTGCAAAATTATCAACGAATGATCTCACTTTAAAGAATTTGGGAAAGCAAATTAGATGGCATCATGTTTTTTATGTGGAATATTTGGGCCCAATCCTAATCTTGCCTCTCTTCTATCTATTAGGAAAAAGAGAAGAATACACTTCTATCCAAACCGTAGCCTTAGTAATGGCTATTATTCATTATTTAAAACGATAATACTAAACTGCCTATGTTCATGTTTTTAGTCGATAATCCATGCCTTTCAAAAGAGTTATGATAAATAGCTTCCATTATTGGATTCTATTTGCTCTCTTCAATGCGACTGAGCTCTATTTCTTCCCTTCAGGGCACACATATTCTCCTCCTGTTATTGCTGGCTTAGTAGGTGCTTGGGCTTTCTTTGAGTTTATGAATTTTAAATGCCATACTATTTTAGGAAATTTCAGAAAATCACCAAAAAATAAAGATGATGAGGAATATGTTAATCTTGCAAAGGAAAGGCAGATCCCTCATGGATGTGGCTTTGATACCGTTTCATGTGCTAATTACTTTTGGGAGGCCCTCGGATGGATTGCTTACTCTTTGCTGACACGAAACTATACAGCATACTTGTTTACTATTTTCTCAATTGTTCAGATGGCACAGTGGGCAAAGGATAAGCATAGGCGATATCAAAAATAATTTAAAGATAAATATCCTAAAGGTAGAAAAGCCATGTTCCCCTTCCTGTTCTGATGATTAAAAAATAGAGCATATAGTCTTAACAATTTTGTTTTTAATAATTAAAGAAATTTTTTTAATCATTGAATTGTTATTGGATACTTGCACAGTCATCTCAGATAGATTCTGTAAGTAGCATAATGTCATATAATAAGTTTATTAAATATTTTATTAAAAATTTAAAGTAATTTTTAGGATATCTAATGAGCTTAACTTTAAAACATGAAGTAGCTGATGGGGTTTGTTCATAAATTTATTATCATATAATTAGCATAAATGTAAATGTCAATCACAAATAAATAAGTTGTCGAGCTTGATGGGCATTCTCTAACTGTCGCCACTCTTGATAAAATTATTCGAAACAAACTTAAAATTGGACTAAGTGAGAAAACTTGGTAAGCTGTCATCAAAAGCCGCAATTCTATTATTAAGATGATGGAGGATCCTCTCAAAGTTGTGTATGGAATCACCACTGGTTTTGGATCATTTGCAAATATTTGTATCAGTCCTGAGCAAAGACATGATCTGCAGCTTAACCTTATCAGATCTCATGCAGTTTGTGTGGGAATACCAACGCCATTAGATATTGTCAGAAGGATGGAAATACTTAGAATTAATACACTTGCCAAGGGAAGAAGCGGAATCTGTCCTCAGAATTTATAGAAATTTATTGAAGCTTATAACTCGAATTATTTACCCCTCATCCCTCAACAAGGTACAGTTGGGGCTTCTGGGGATTTAGCTCCCCTTGCACACTTAGCCTTAGGAATGCTAGGATAAGGCCAAGCTTGGGACCAGTAAACTTCTACCTATCAACCAGCCGAAACTATTATGAACAAGCTAGGTCTTCGCGTATTATAGCTAAAATAAAAATAAGGGCTAGCCTTGATCAACGGGACACAGTTTATGACAGCCTTTCTCTCTTAGTCTGTAGAGTAGGCTTTCAAATTATTTGATTCTTCTCTCGTACTTTATGCTCTATCAGTTGAGATATTCGGAGTGGATAGAAGCCTTTTCTCCAAGGAAAGTCAATAATTCTATAAACCATTTAATAGCTAACTTGCAGAAGTTCTCTCTCAAGTTAACGATTTGTTGGGATAAAATTAATCGACTTTGCATGCAGGGAGAGAGTTTGACGAATAGGTAAGCTGTCTACTAGACGGTCCTCAAGCTTTGGCCGGAATTTTGAAGACTATTCGTTTTTGTCGCAAAATTATTGAATAAGAAATGAACAGTGCCACTGATAATCCCCTAATATATTTCAAAGAAGATGGATTTCCCTAAGATGAGTTAGTTTCTGCAGGTAATTTTCATGGAGAATATGTTGCTAAAACAGCTGACTTTTTAGGCACAGCCCTTTTTTAATTGGGCAAATTTAGTGAGGCACGTATCTCAAAGTATATAAATGGTAAAATATCGCGACTTCCACCTTTCCTCGTTCAAAACGGTGGAATCAACAGTGGTTTTATGATTGCTCAATGTAATTCTACTCTTAATTAGACACAACAGCAGCCCTTTTGTCTGAGTCAAAAGTGTTAGTGAAGCCAGCCTCAGTTGACTCTATCATTACTTCGGCTGGTCAGGAGGATCACGTCTCTATGGGTGGGTTTGCTGCCAGAAAAAGTAAATTACTTCTCGATAATATGGCTAATATTCATGCAGTAGAATTAGTCATTGTTAATACTGCAATTGAGTAGTTAGTTGAATTACCCACCTCTCCACCTCTAGCCGCCATCATAAATAAAGTTAGAAAGAGCATTAAGCCCCTTCTAAAGGATCGTTACTTTGGCCCAGATATTATGTCAGCCTCCAAAATGGTTCTATAAAATCTCAAAAAGATTTGATATCATTCAGAATATATTTTAATTAAAAGAATGGTTCACATACCGTTTATAAGGGCAATAGGCTTTTGGGGTACCTTTTGGGTGACTTATCACTATACGCGAAGGGATGAGCTTACCAATCAGCACTTCAATCCTTCTTATGTAATCTTTAAGGACAAAATCGTAAAAGGAATCTGGAATGATGGCTTCAATGATAAGTTAAAAAACTCTTTTGAATAATTCTCCAGCGAATTATGGAAGGAAACTAAAAGCCACTTCTGATGATTCCTCCACATATTAATTAAGATTCATAAATATATCAAGATCGCTGCCAATTGTTTTAAGCAAGGTTCATGGTTCAGCTCTAAAATGAGACAAACTGTTGAGAAAATGCAATACAATCTTCATATTGTAATGCATAAATTCATTGATGAAGCTTGAATATATTTGATTATGTTTATATTTTCTTCGAGTTTCAAGGAAATTTTATGCTTTAATTGACTCAATTCATACGAGTGATCGCATGTTTCCTTTAAAATTACCAAACTCTAAGATATACGATCAAGATATTAATAAAGCTTTTGTAAATTTTGTTGGCAACTTTTGAAAATAAAATTTCTATTTTGAAAATAAATTTCTTCTTGCCTCATTGTTTGATTTTGATTTATATTTTTCTGGGGTATTTCATTATGAGAGCTTATAAGATGAATCAAAAATAGGATACAAATCTAATGGATGCTAGCCAACGATGAATAGTAAAAGGTATAAAGGAGAAAGTAGATGTGATTAGAATATTATTAAAAACTAAGCTCCATGCCGAAATATTTATATTCTGAGCATCTGACTTTTGACATATAATTTAATATTATCACGTCACTAAAATTTATGAGCTCTGAAAAGGAAGTAAGCTAGCCATCCACTCCCATTCCAAAGTATGTTCCCTTTAACACAGACCCATCAAATTCAGACAATACCACACCTAATATATGACAAAAATCGATCAAGAGATGGGGGCCAATGCTTCTTTATGCAAATTTAGACCGTTGAACCCTATTCCCTAAATCTGTAAATTAAAAAGGCATGCTAACAAACTTTCAGTGCTTACTTTTCTGTCCCGACAAGAGAAGTTACATCACAGGCGTGTCCTTCTCAAGAGATGATATTGAGGAAATCTGATCGCGTTTGATTTATTCCAATTTGATAAATCGTCTAAGAATATTTGAAAAAACACAAATTAAGGTATTTTAACTCATTTGTTGTTGTCTTTGTATCCTACGCTGTAAATCTAACCTTATAACTAACTATAAATACTTTAATATATAAATTTAGGTATTGAAAGTCCGAAAACATAATATCAATTTCACTCAGCCCAAAGATTAGAGATTAGTAATGGAATCAATCTGCCTGATTATCTAACTCTCCATAAACATCTTTTTATCGATGAGGTGGGTTGGTTTAATATTATGCGGACTCCACATATCGTCATCCCTCAAGTGACCGACAATCTGTTCAATGGTCTCCAAGGTTTTATTATTATGTTTATACTCCCTTGGCGGAAGATCAATATTTTTCAAATTGGGACTGTTCTCCAGCATATGTTCATCAAAAGATTAGGAACAATGGTCAATCTTTTCGTACTCTTTCATATCATACTGCATAAATTGCTTCCAAAACTTGAACTTTTATATTAACAAAGAAAGATCTTTATTTTCTTGCATTTAATTTATCAGCATCTTACTTATTTGGAAGATAACATCACGGTTACCCTGATTACCCATCCTCATACTATGCAGAAAGATATATTTTCTGTTACGGAAGTTTATTACTAAACTGCCAAAAATACCTTAACTATGTTCTTATACCTTTTCAATGTGTCTAATTTTGAAATGCTGATAGTCTTGAGATAGAATGAGTTGTGTGATTTTAACCAACATATTATGAATCAAATTATTCCATCTAAATCTTTATAGAAAAACCTGAATAACTTGAAGAGTACTTCAATCACAGGTAGCAAATCAAAATTACTGTAATCGATGCACAGATCCTATAACTCATTGATTGACAGTAACTTTTATATTAGCTACAGTATTCGATAACGGATCATGCCGACCTTGGGAATACATTCCCCTGATGAAAAGTTGATTGATCTTTAGTCGTGTTATAACAAATGTTGAGTGTATATAGGTATCTTTCCAGCAATAGCTTTCACATTCTTGCATAGTAATTTCATCAATGCATTTCGTATTGTGGCATTGGCTTCATTGATGTTGGGAGAAGATGAGAGCTTAAAGGACTATAATAATTTAATTAAATTTAGCTGGATGAGGATTAGACCTTAGCAATATTCTTCATTCTCTTCCTTATCTTTTAGTTTACTGAAATATTCAACAAGTCTATTCAGAACATCAGAGTTCAATATTTAGACAAAGCAATGAATGAGAACTAATTCCACAGATGGCAGGTTGATTGTCAAATCGGATATAAAGTCCTTGAGATTATAGGTTACTTATCCATAATCTTGAATATCTGAATATTTTTATCGATCATGATTACAGGGACTAAACTAAAAGATTGAGTTAATCAAGTGAGTAATTAATTCTTTAATAATGGGCATCATTTATTCAACATGAGGGCTACTACAGCAGAAAATTGCTGTATAGAGTATCTTGAAGATTTGACGATTATATAACCGTCTTAATAAGAGATCTTTGAGTATTGTATTATCCGCGAACAGTTTGAGTAACTATTTAAGTGGACCATTACCTTTTGGGGGAACTTTTTACAAAATGGGAGGAGCATTTCCTCGAAAGCGTTGAGCTTTTCATAACTTACTTCATTCTCATCTAAAAATCCAAAAAGATATGAATATTTAAACTCTTATCGGGTGAAGGCTATGCTAACAATGAAACTATTGTGCTTAATTAGTCCCACTATAAATTGCTGATGGTCAATTGGTAGTTGGTTGGGCCTTAATACGGCTGTCAACAGATGTTCGATTTCTTAAGTGGCTAGGCTAAGTGATATTGATGTTACCCAAGGTAGAAATCTATTTTATTCTGTTGATATACGTTCTTTAGTAGATAGGGAATCACACCTTCGCCCTCGTAGTGTGATTGTGATAATACGGAATAGGAAAGCTTACGCTTCTGCTTGATTTTTAGCATTAATTTATTATAACAAATTATGGAGAATGAACTTTGAAAAGAAAACTATGATAAATGTGACTTAAAAATATAGAGTAATCTTAAAGAAGTTGATGATTGACTTAATATTCTAATTTGTTTAATATCTTAATTGCTAATATAATAGGCATGAGAAGATTGCCAAAGACCAAGATATCAGCTTCCCTTCCTGACAATCCAAAAAACGGATTACTCGATATGTTGGCAAGAAGATTCATGCAAGGTATGGGAATTGGAATCCTGTTCTAGGGTACTTATATTCTTTTCAATTTTTAAAACAGAGTCATCAGAGGAGTAACTTCAAAACAGCTTTGTATTGATAATGCTATTTAGAATAAATTCGAGCAATTGAGAACTAAGCAGCTGAGAGGATAGGAAAAGGGGAAGGCAAATAGATTGTAAGTTAAATAATTCAGGCGAGGACTGGGTCAGGATTAAATAATAAAGCAGTATCAAAACAGTAGATATGAGTGATATTGGTGTTTTATAGTTATTCTAATAAAACATTTGGTAAAATAAAACCCTTATATTTAAAACGAGTAATTATTTAGGTTGATTCTTTTTCTCTTTGAAAATTATTAATGGTTACACTCCTTTAAAATTTTATCTCCTTATTTATTGATATGTGCCTCAAAATTATTTCTATTTAAAATCCTATAATTATATTATTTATGCTATCAATTTCCTCCCTCAAAGGCAACGATAGAAACAGCCTTGATATCAAGGGATTATCTTTCCATCGTTTTCTGTAAATCATGTAAGAAAAAAATCAACAGAAAAAATCAGAAAATACGCAGATCGTCCAGCTCCGTAAAATTAAGAAGCAAAACATTTTGGAAAGAGTAAAAATACTTCCTCCACATTTGGTCGAAAGCATCTAAAAATATAGCCCTCGTCATTTTCCATCCTTTATGAGTAGGAAAGTATCAATTAACCATGTCATCAAACATATGCACTCTGAATAAACTCCTTTTACATCTCTCAGGATTTAGAATAAAGCTCAAAAGATGCCAAATTGGAAGCGTTAGTTTAGGAAGGATGAATTAAACTCAATGAGATTTTCAACTTCGAGTAGGAATATAGACCAATAAATGAACGAATAGATGGGATTGAAGACGCCTAAGGTTATAAAAGTAACTTTACCAAAATACAATAAAAAAGACATAATAAAACGTTTTTCCAGAGAGAAGATGAACTAATTGCTGTGATTTCTGCCTCTATTTTATATTTATGATGCCATTTTCGAATATTGATTATATCTTATTACTAAGTTGTTATTTATTTCGGTAGTTAACTTTTATTTACTTGAACGCATAAAAATTTGATTTTGTTGTTAAATTGGGAATTTAATTTAGCTTATAATATTAATACGGGTTCGATTTTATCATCATTCCTCAATTAGAACCGCAGTCTTGAATTAATTCGGCCTCTCCATTATGACTGTAGAGATTGTACACTTCGTCGAAATATTTTGTGAACTCATCCTTCATGGCTTCGACAAAGTCGTTTTCATTTTAGTAGTCTTCAGGCTTGTACACTTTTGAAAAACTATAAAAAATGTATTCTCCCCAACTCATGTGCAACTTCTTTTCATTAAAAACTTTTTAGTTTCCGAAAGATATCAAAAATTGACATGGAAGGCGCTTTCGGTAACCATACTGAATAACAAATAGAATACTCTCATCATTCCAGTTTTAAGATGTTCCTTGCTGACACTTGTAGTTGCTCCCATTCGATGTCCTTCAGGATAGACCAGCAACATGGGTCTTTGAGATTTTTAATATTTTTTGTCCATCCATTGATTGAATCTATTTTATCTTTACTTTACTTTTATGGATCAATATTCCCTGATCGGTTGAAAAACCAGACAGAGTCACTGGAAGATAATCCAAATATGAAGAAGACTATTCCTACTGCCAATCTACTTCGACTGAGGTGTACCTTGACAAGAAATTGCATTGATAATCAGTGAGCACGTTATGAACAAAAAAATCGGCTTGACTACGGTGATTGGTAAGTATCAGCGCTTTTCCTTCTTGTCGCATTGGCTGTGAATCCTTACTTTTGAGTATCTTAATTTTAAAATACTGGGAGGCATATTATGCCCAATGTTGATGTGCTCTAAATAATAGAGTAGATACAGACTGAGATTTTTCCTATAGAGAGCCTTAATGGTTGCTTTAAAAGCCAACCAATAGAACACTTTGAGGATAATCAATATGTTGCGTATTTTCACGAATATCGACATTTAAAACAATAAAAATGTTCGAAATTATCAAAAATTAATATTAATATCAGTCATCAAAATCAACCATTAATCATTTAATATTATGGTCTCACTTCCACTCATAATAATTGAGAATCATAGAAGATAAACGCATCCTTTCCATACACTTCGATAAAATTACAAATTATTTTGCAAAAACTAAGGCTTTCGCTTCACAGATCATTAACCTTGATTTTGAATGATTTTATGTGACGATGACATATCAACTCATTTTTATTATACTATTTTTATTCAAAGTCTTGATAGACAATGGGCTTCACGTAGGGATAAAATTTTTGTTATTCAGGATTTTTACTATCTCCGTAGTCTCGAAGGGAGCATTAGAATTATGAACTCCACCGATTGTTTCGGCCTGATTGATTGTGCCATCTGTAGTAGGCCGGAGATAATCGAATTGTCTTTGCACTAAAATCTGAAACTCTTTTTTTAATTAACTGATTGCAAGTAGTCTTAAGTGATACTTCAAATGGTTCAGCAACTGTCGTCTTAGGTCTAAATCTTATGATGAATACCCTGCCTTTAATACTTGGTGTTACCTCAATGATGACATAAAGGGTAATTGAGATGGGTCATTGGGGTTAAAAATTTTCCGAAATAAGGAAATGTTCCTGCTTAATTATCCAAGTACTTAGTATAGACTCTTCGATTATTAACTTCTTCTTTTGATTATGGTCTCTTACTGGTGGTGTAAAGAGTAGACTGTTGATGAGTTTAGGCCAAAGATTTGTTATTGAGAGAGGCAAAGCCATTCCTTGGCTCTGCAAAAGAAAGAGAAGCTGAGTGATTTCTATTGCGTCTTCGCGACATGACTATTTCTATTTTTATTAATTATAATAACCCTACACATTTTAATCATAAAATAAAATAATAGGTTTCCTCATTAAAATGTCATATAACTTTCCTTCTTTGTGTAATTAATCAAAAGTGAATGTTGTTTTATAATTAACTTTAATATAATCCATTTAGACGTTATGTAAGCAAGAAAGACTTATTGTTTGTATCATCCGGACGAACTAATCACCAATTTTTGCAGAGACAGTATTGTTTATATCAATGAGAGAACTGCCTGATGCCGCTATGTCCCACCTGTATCGGTGACCACTCGCAATACCACGAATAAAACATGACCAAGCCACATTACTCCAGCATCAACTAAACTCTATCCTACGTGCAAAGTATGCTTTATAACTCGATTTACTCTCTATAATAAGACAAGAAACGAAACGTAATTCTCTCTTATCCAGATGGATCTTATAAAACGGATTAAATTTTTAGATAATGTCATTCATTAAAAAATAATCACAACTAAGAACATTATCTATGGTCTTATCGATAAAGCCTTTGCCGATCTAGAGAATGAGCTTAAAAACAGTCTTTTCAAATTACACGAAGAAATCGGGTTGTACAGTTTGCGTAAATCATAAAAATTTGATGAATCGGTGAATGAGATAATATCTGAACTGTACGAGATAAACTAAGGATTGAAGACATAAAAATATCTAGGTAGTATAATTATCTACCTGAAGGATAAATTTCAATAGTCAGGCACATTTCATAGCAAAATGAATAACTTTCTTGAAGTACAGATTTCTAATGTAGCAAAACGAAGGATATGAGCCCAGGATGTAGCTCAGCAACTAGGCAAAAAATGCAGTGGTGAGTAACATTGCGAGGATTATCAAGATAGAAGGTAAAAAGGAACTAGATCGTAAAAAGTAGAAGTACCTTGAATCCAAATCAAGTTTGTTTAAAAACAAGCCATATAATAAGGACTATCTGTAAAAAAATTAAAAGATAGAAAGGAGCTATACACCACAAAGATCTACTCCTTTTAAAAATACCACCAACATAGAAACAAGCAAAGTTGGACTCAATGTGATTAATAATACCAACAATTCTCCCTATAAAGACAGGCCTTAAACTTATAAGCGCTATCAAAACCAAGGCTTAGGCTATGAAGCATCCCATCAGGCCGAGCAGTAATCTACAAATCGAATCCGTGATTTTAAGCAGTAATACTAAATTCTATCTCGTAAAGTGAGTCAAATGCGTCATGAAAGCGAGTTAATTTCTAAGCAAAGTTATAAGTGATGTATTTATTCCAGCAATATCTTCCTTTATTTCAATTTATCAATAAATTTGATAGTTTACAATTTTACAATCTCAACTATCACGATAACTTTATTTATATCGAGCAGTATCCTCGAAAATCCTTCAATGATTTGCAGTCGATAAGGTAGTCGATAAGGTACTAATTGATCTACTCGCAATGGTAGATTTAGCATTTGTTTATTTTAATCAATAAAATCTATCAGATCATATATTATTATCAATATATTAATTGATTTGACATCGCTTTATTATGATGACCAGCATTGATCTGCGGGACGCAGAGGTCCAGTTACATTTTACAGCTATTCGCAAAGCTGCGCAAGATGATTAGAAATAAGAAATTGCGCAACAAATATCCAGGATGTATGAGCGCTGTGAAGATTACTCATATGGAGTAACTCATCTCTTATTTAGATTTTCACCAGGACCATCAAATTTATATCCTAGTCCAACGATCGAGAAGACAAGAAGATAGGACTTATGGTGCTGTCAGCACTCGGACCTAAAATTCAAGGAACAGCCAGATCTCTTTTCGTGAATAAGTTTCACTCACCAGTCTTTAAGTTGATTGAAAACAATCAAGATGAATATCTAATTTCTTATATCGAAAAGGCATACGAGATTATCTTATAAATAGGCGGTAATCGCAATGATTCAGCCGTATAAAATAATCTTCTCTCTTGTTTTAGTATTCTCGAGAGTAAAAACTCAAAAGATGTCAGTAAGATAGGAGCATATGCTATCCTTCGCATACTTGTCTGTACTTCTCCCTACATAACCTTTAAGAAGCTAATGCAAAAACAAAAAAATAGTAATTTGGACAATCTTTCTTTGGCAATTGCATCAGCTAAAGTCCGAAATATCAAGGTTCGACTGGCCTATTTAAATTTTTTAGTAGAGTACGTGAAGTACATCGCGGAAAAGAAAGATCGTACCTCAAATGATACTTAGAAACATTCCAAAAGGCTACTTTTTAAAGATTTTATTAAAATTACCTGCACATATCTCCCAAAGAAACAAACGAAGAGTTGAATCATTTATACCTGGAAACCATCAACATCTTTATGTTGTACCTGACCAATATAATCCCCATTGACAGTATACGTTCGATAATGGAATACACACTCTAAAAGATACAAATTAACAAAAGTATAAATTCCTCTACTCAGATTCTGTAATTTAAAAAAGTTTGATTCAACTCCTACCATATTTGAGCAAAAAGAAGCTTTCTGAATAAATAATTTGTAGTTTTTTAAGATTTCTGAGGACTATTGAAGGGGAAGTAAAGATTATGTCGCAGCAAGCCATCAACATGATTTTGGAGACCACTCCTGACAAAAAATAGTATTTACCCATTTATAAGGATATTATCCAGTAGATACTGGTTAAGTTCAAAAATGTTTTTAACAAATCTCAATCATATAATCAAATTATAGAACTGTCATCCATACAAATTAAAACAATCTAAATTCTCATTAAGAAATTTGAGCCTCATTATTTCACTCTAATATCTGGGTAACACTTGGACGACCTTGTATCATGTGCGATGGTCATTCGTTTGGATGAAGAAATCATCAAATTGATCACAGACATTGTTAAAAACAATATTCATAATTTGGGCAGAATAATTGAGATTAAATTCATAATTACCATTTCGAAAATATTAACAGGCAGCACCAGAAAAGTCTTGAGAGAAGTCAATCATTAATTGAAAGCATTTTTATAATTGCTTGAGTTGAAGGAATCAGCATAATTTTTGGAAAATTAAACCAATAAAGTTAGAGCTATTCAAGCACTTTCCCAGTATAGATTCAAAGAAGAGTTTCGCGATGTGGTTGGAGGTTTTGTCAAAGATAGAGTTCTAAAATATTATCTTGAATGGGGAAATTCTAAAATGAAAATAGCTTCAGTGGAAGCAGCTTTTTTTCTATATGCTAAAAAAGGGAAAAACATTGCTACTAATCAACTACTTTAAGTCATAGATAAACTTCTTCGAGTGGGTCTCACTGACAGTGATGAAAGTGTTAGAGAAAAGGTATTCATGTCAATCGCTAAAAACTTCAAAAGGCACGAATAGTTCCTGCAATTCTTCACCAACATCTCCCTACTGAGTTATCTCTTCCAAGCAGTATAGGATCGCAACTAAAGTATCCGTTTATGGGCTCTAAAGATTGTCTGCATTCTTTACAACAAAAATCCGTCCGTGATGATAACTCCATTTCTTAAAAAGATCACCTACAATTGTTTTTACCATCTCAGTTCTAATTTCAAATATTATAACCATAAGCGCACTCTTATTCAATCTATCATTATTATGATTGAGTATGCTCCCTCAATCATTGAAAATCATATCGATAGCTTGCTTAATTTGCTTCTTAATTATCTTGCAGATAGAAATAACTACGAAGGATTAGAACTGCTTTTTTTTTAATTGATTAAAACATTGGCCAGTGCACTGCCCAATTCTATCATTCCTTACGCCGAATCATTTTCTCAGCATCTCGTGGTCGCCATGAAGGATAAGCTAAACACAAAAAATCGGCTAATAGCCCTTAAAACCTTCATCAGCATCATTAGACAGTGTGGATACGTGGTAATTCCTTACTTCCAGATTGACACTCTTAAATAAACCCTCACTTTTCTCATTCGAAGTTAGATTTAAGAATAGTCTAGAAATGATATCATGAGGATTATTGGCGCATTGGGTGCTGTTGACAATTTAAGGTTCAGCATGATAATGAGTGGTTGCGGGACTAATAAAACCCCTGATAATCTGATTAAGAGTCTTAACAGACTGAATTCATCTTCCAATTTCCTATCTGTTCGCGCTACTCTTATGAAATAGAAATAGAACAATGTGATTGACAAGCAGTTGAAGCTCTACTATGACTAGTTAATATTGATGTAAAACAACCAAAAATTAATCTTGCTCAGTAAATAGAATTCAAAGACGCTAGTGGCATCGGAAATTTCAGAGACAAGAAACTAAAAAATTGAATTATAAATTGATTCATCTATGAATTTTCACATGATCATACTGAAATCACTCTTTCAGATACTGGATGATAAGTCATTATCGTAAAAATAGTCACTCACTTTGGATGTGCTCACTCAGCTGTTGGAACTGATGGGTAGTTAAATACAGAAGTAGCTACCCAAGATAATGGAAATCCTGCTTAAATTAGTCAAGTCCAATGAATAAATTCTTAATCTGATATACATTCTGGGATAAAATTGCGACATTAGTCAATTTGTTGGATAAATTGTTACTTACATCATCAAGCAATGCAAAAATATTGAACTGGCTGTTAAATTGCTTAATCTCATTACTGCCAAGTACAATCAGATACTCAGACATTTGATGGAGTTGATCATTGATAAACTGCACTTCATTGTCGAAAATTATTTTAGTCAAAGTCAACTAATGGTACAAGTATCCTTCATTTATCAGAATGTCAAGAATCATCTCGAGCCTTATCTTACCATCATCATCCCTCAAATAATGGAGAAGTTTTTCAGGAAAAATAGTGAAACTACCAATGCTTTTATTGACTTCATCATGAATCTTTCGAAGTGCTGTTCATCTATCCTGCAATTTATGCCCATCATTGCCTCCTACTTCGCTCGATTGCTTAATCTTTGCTAAGAAAAACACAGTGAGTGCAAGCCATGTCTAAGAGTAAAGATTTGCAATTGCATAGTGCTCTTCATAACTATCTTTAAGAGATAATTCATCTCCTATTTGCCAATGCTGCATAAATCAATTCTTCGAGACGAAGAAATACCCAGCATCTACTTCAAAGCAATCAGATACCTATAGAATTGTTCATTCGGCAACATCAGTAGCGTTTTTACTGAATAGGAATTAGAAAAACTAAACCCTTAGTATAATAGTACTTTCGGACATAAATTTGATATTCCCAAATATCTAAAGAGAGTTTAGGGGATCGAAGAACTTATACATTAATTCGATCCGATGGGTAAAAAGATAGTGGATGAGGATTGGGTCGAGTGGCTCAAAAAGACATCTATATTTTTGCTGAAAAAATCACCTAATTCCCTACTAAGAACCTGTTCCGTTTTGGCTGATGAGTACAATGAGCTTGGTCTGTAACTATACAACATATCATTTTTCCATTTTTGGTAGATCCTAGTCGACGAACAGAAAAAGATACTGATAGATAACATAAAAAAGATACTAATATACAACCCCAAACCATTTCTGTTGGTCAGGAAAACATTTTTGAATCTAGCTGAATTTATGAATCGAAAGAAGTGCTCTTTTGAACTGAGTAGCTCACTGCTTGCGGAATGTGCAGGGGAATCCTCTTCCTTCGCCAAGCAACTCTATTACAAGGAGCAATAATTTGAAGCAAACCCCGAGAAGATAATTTAAAGTTTAATTGACACCTATATGAAACTAGGAGAGCCTGAGAACGCTTATGGACTCTTCACGATTGCTACTAGTCTGGGTATTCATTGCAAAATAGAGTGGTACTAGAAAATTGGTAGATTTGAAGAGGCCTATAAATCGTATATGGCGATAACAGATAATCGCTACTCAATAGAAAGGATAAAATGCCTCAGTTATATTGCTGATGATCAGTTCATATCTGAATTCGAAAGATTGGCGAGTGATAATATGAGCTGTTTTTCAGAAAATATATCCATGCTTGCTGTTGAGGCATATGCTCACTTATAAAATTGGGATAAGTGCGAAGTGACTCTGGCTAAACTACAGACTCCTTCCATCGACAAATAGTTTTGGTCATCGATCCTGTAAGTCAAGAAGGGTAACTACACCTAGGCGATGGACTATATTCGCAATACTCGCAAGCTGCTTTATGAATAAATACCTGACTTGATGAATTTTTCATCGACATCATAGGCTTTTGAGAAGTTTATTCGTATGCAACAGCTTTTTGAGTTAGAGGAAATAGTTCTTCTAAAGCAGAAAGGATTGAAAAATTAAGAAATTATGAAAAATATGGACGAGGCTGAAAAGATGAAAGTGCAGAAGGGGTATAAGTAAAGTTCGTAAAAACTGAGATGGATATGGAACGATCGGCTCATAGGTTGCTCCAAAAATAGTAACACTTTTAAACACTTATCGATTATCCGGTCACTTTTCTTTAGTAAGGCAGAGTATTTCGATTTCTATTACTAATTCTGTGAGATTTTCATAAAATAGAACAAAATTACAAAATGTGAACAACTTATAAAAGAGATAAAGAGTCAGCTGATGGCGAACACTAACGAGAAGAAGCTGGAATTACTGAACTTACTTGAGATCAAAATAGATTTTACTCTTAACAATATTAAGGAAGAAGCCCAAGTGTTAAAAATTTAGACATTTCTAGAATAGCATACTTATTTGGACCCTCATAAAATCGGAGAACTTTATTATTTATCAGCCATGACTCTATATTAAAATTCTGTTTAGAGCGAATCAAACTAAGCCAAAATTGTGTCCCTGCTTTAAAAGTCAGCTCAGTTGTGCAATTCTCAAAAGGAATGGTACATTCTGAGTATAATAAATCTTGAATTTGCAGAGTCTATCCATAAACCCGAGCAGTAATAAAAATATATCGAAAATGCACTTATTTCTTTAACTAATTCTCTGAAAATAGCAACGAATGAGAATGAGTATTACCTGCAAGGATATCTAAAGCTATTGTCGGTTCTTTGTAATCATAGCAAAATACAACAAATTTATGAAATCTTTTAGTAAAATTTTAAGAATATACCAGTGGAAGGGTGGATAAACGTTGTTCCCCAAATGATTGCTCAGCTGTATCAAGTTAGTGAGGAATCCAATTTTGTGAAGATCTTAAAGATGCTACTTAAAAACTTGGGCATTCAACACCCATAATCCGTACTTTTCTCTTTGAATTTCGCCTTGAAAAGTAAGATTGAGGAGAGAACTAAGCCAGCTCGATAGATCATCTAGTTCATCAAAAGTAAGCACGGGGAATTGGCTGAATAAGTCTAGAAGATATCAAACGAACTCGGACGCACTGCCATCAAATTAAAATAGTATTGGTTTGACGGAATTGAATCAGCTTGGTCCATCTACAACCAAAACAAGAACGCAGATCAAATAATTATTCTCCTCAAGTAAATATGTGAAACCGTCATGAACAGAAAGGATTCTAACAGTGAAATTGCATTTCATCAATAATTCGGACAGGAAATACGAGATGGGTACAACTGGCTATTGAGGTTTTAGCAGAATCATGACCCCATTTGCATTTCTCAAGTTTTTTAAATATTTTACAGTGTGTATAAAAAAGTGAAGGATTCCTTTGAAAACATCAAGAAAGTCTATCTTAAAAACGTTGCTCCCTTCCTTGTGACAAGTAAAAAATACAAATCAACCATTCCTGGTCTTTATGCTCCCAATAAGCCTTGTGTTAAAATCACTGGCTTTAGTAACTAGCTCATGATACTTCAATCAAAGCAACGGCCGAGGAAATTAACTATTTATGGCGATGATGGCAAGGAATATAACTTTTTGCTGAAGGGAAGGGAGGATCTACGCTTAGATGAGAGAGTTATGCAATTCTTTAGCTTAGTCAACAAGCTACTTGCAATTTAAAGGGAAAATTTAAAAAGAAATCTATAAATTACTAGATATTCCATAATACCCCTCACCGTGAATACTGGACTGATTGGATGGGTATAGAACTGCGATACACTAAATGAACTGATTAAGGAGTATCGAACTCTCAATAAAATTAGAGTTTATGTTGAAAAGTAACTTTATGAGAAGATTTGTCCTGACTACGCATATCTTCCTATCATGAATAAATTGTAAATCTTCAAAAATGGGTTGTAATCTACTCAAGGCAAGGATTTGCAAAAAATACTTTGGCTAAAATCACCAAACAGTGAAGTATGGGTTGAAAAGCGAAATAACTATACTTGCAGTTTGGCGACTATGTCCATAGTTGGATATATTCTTGGTTTAGGAGATAGGCATCCTTCCAATATTATGCTTAAAAGAGATTCTGGAAAAATAGTTCATATTGACTTTGGGGATTGCTTTGAGGTAGCTGTTTTAAGAGAGAAATTTCCATAAAAAGTACCTTTTAGATTGACGAGGATGCTTCAAAAGGCAATGGGTATTCCTGGTATTCACGGATTATATCGATTCACTTGCTAAATGGTGATGAAAATCCTCAGGTAAAACAAGGAAAGCTTGTTCGGTGTCTTATAAACATTTGCACAAGATCCTATAATTAGTTGGAGACTGACAAACGAGAAGAAAGAGGATCCAGAAAAGGTAAAATTTGAATTGAAGAAAAACATCAATGATGAGATCATTGGAAGCATCATGGAAGGCTTAGAACTGGAGATAAATTAATCAAAAGCACTCGGCAAAAACGGACAAACTGATATCGATGAAGAACATCCGAGGCGAACTCAGCAGTAAGCCTAGATTGAAAATAAGCAGCAAATCAATTAAAAAGCTATTAAGGCCCTGTTCCGTATCAAACAGAAGTTAAAAGGCACTGACTTTGATGAGACAAAGCAACTGACAGTTGAGCAGCAGGTGGCTCATCTGATTCAATAGGCCACGTCAGCAGTGAACATCTGCCAAAGTTGGCCTGGATGGTGTCCATTTTGGTGATATTTGATGGTACATTACTTAAAACAATTCGATTTGGATTTTACCATATCTCCTACAAAGTAAAATATAATTTATTGATAAAGATGGATCAGTTATTGAACAGCAGAATCAATAAACCAGAAACTTAGTTTAAATTTGAAAGTGCATCTCCTGATAAGTTTGGAAAGGGAGGCTACGCCTCTCTGACGTATACCCCCAGCAAATTAGCTACCAATGTTCTTTATAAGTAAGTCAGCAACATGAAAAGAATATAGTAGGGCAGTAGTAAAGTTCGCTAATCCTAGGCCTTCAACAATTTTTTAAAAGATAAACTGCGTCATATGCAATAGTAACGGGACGGGATATAAAATTCCTTGACTCAACAGATCGTCATGTACAAAAAGATGCTGCACGAGATGGAAAATACCCATTAATAAAGAATTAAAGATCTGCAGTTTATGTTTAATGAATAAATCCAAAGGATCATCGTGGATAAAGAGGAGGAAGCTAAGTACGTGCAATCAGAAAAAGAGTTACTGGAAAATAGGATTTATTAACTGGAGGGAATCATTGCCGAACTGAGGGAGGAACTGAATAATAGAGGAAACGAGTTTGATACACTCACCAAATAGCATGAAAAGCTTGAAATTGATTACAGACATATGACATAAAAGAATGAGTAGCTGGCAACAAAAATGAAAGTGGATGAAGAGAAGGCATTGAGGAATATCGGTGAGTTGAAAGATAAAATATAAAAGAATGCTGCTGATTTTAAGAAGCAACTATAGAAAACTCAGCAAGATGCAGAGAAAGATCGATAGAATTTGTCAAGATTGCATAGAAGTGAGACGGAGAAGATTCAAGGGCAATGGGAACATTAAATCATGAAAAAGAATCAGGAAATCAAAGATATCACACATAAATTTTAGAATTAAATCAGCAAACTCAACAAAACCAATGATTAACTCAATCACAACATTGACTCACTCAATAACACATTAAAAGAGGAAAGGGAAAGGACTAAAGAACTTATTTAAAAATATAAAGCAGAAATTGATACTCTCAATAGCAATAACAATAAGCTGCATCAAGAGGTGGCCTGTCAGAGTTAATAGATTACCAAGTGTAAGACCGAAATCAATCAAATGGAATCAGATTCCACCCAAACAACCGCAAATTATTAATCAACTATCGCCAAGCTCAAGTAAGATCTTTAATTCACCCAAATCAACTATATCCGTTAAAAGTAAAAGCATGAGTACGATGTGGAAGACATGCGTGCCGAGGTCCTCATACTTCGTAAAAACATAGAACAAGGCAAGATAATAATTGATTAAAATGCAATGCTGTGCGGTGAGATAAGAAATCTAAAAGATTTGTTGCTGTAAAGCTCAATGTAGTTATAAAGATGCAAAGACGAATTTGTCAGGTTGGCTAAAGATAAAGATCACCTCCTGCTAAAGTTAAGATAACTTGACATGGAGAATTAAACTCTGCACCGCGTAAAGATGTAGCGGGAGGAAGAGGCCAAAGGTTGGAGGGAGACTTATTACAAAAGTCGCCGTTGATTGTTTATTCTTTTATAATCCTTTATTAATATTATTTACATATCCTATGGCGTTCGTCTTGTTGAAGGAATATACAACCAAAGACATCATTTAGAAAAAATAGCGAGTTAGTCTCATTGTCTCATACTCCTTTGACACTTTCATGGTGTTTTTTCAGGACAAAACTTACCAGCATATCGATAGACGAAGTCGAACAATCTTGAAGGAAGGAAATTTAAATTTTGTACCAAATTCATCATTACCTTGCAATCAAAAAGGAAGAATTGTGCTGTTGGGTTCTAAAGAAAATAACGTTCTACTTTGTGCAATTTTAGATGTATTTAATGACTATAAAATATTCTTGAGGGAGATTTTCAACATAAAGCCCGAACTAACAACAAAATATTACTGCTACGACTCCCTCTCAACCGATGGTAAAGACGAGATGTATCTAATAATGATCTTAAAAAACGTGGAAAACGGTATAGCTTTTTCGGTGTTCGATATGAATAATAATTTATGGTGTTAGCAGATGTTGGCTCTAAATTCTCGTTTCCTGCAATGCTCTTTCATTAATACTTCAATTAATAATAGGAAATACTTATAAGAAAGGGATATTGATTGTCATACCTTTGCGCTGGTGGCAGTAGGAGAACGATTTGATTCAGTCAACTACTCAAAGGTCAAATTTTATCACGAAAAAACTGCTGATGGGATAGTCATGAAGCTAAAATTTATAATAACGAGAGAGTTGAAACTGAAACAGCATTTTGTGGTGATGGGAGGGTACCAGGCCAATTAAAATACTCTTTATTTGGTGGGTAATTCCAAGATGGAGATATATAGCAATCAAATCACCTCTTACAAACCTGCAAATTTAGTTATAAATACTGTACTGCTCGATAGTGGAGAACCGCAGGAGATAGCAGTTAAATTTATTAACCTTGACGAGGAGGAAAAAGCAATTGAGGCCAGCAGTACTTTTATAATTCGTAGTTTCCTGGGGCACTACGAAGGCAACATTTTTGTAATGCTGAACAGAAACGGTAAGAAATCAGCTATGGCTAAGTTAAACCTTCAAAACTAATAGTTACTGTTATAATTTTCGACTTCAAAAATAGTGAAACTATAATTATCCTCGCTAAAAGACTGCTTTTCTAGTTATTAGTCGCACTGCTAACAATTTTTCTAAAAAATAAAATCTGCACCGTCCATAATAAACTTTACCCTCTTACGCTTGGAGAGGAAATAGCTTCAATACAGAAAATTAATAAAAACTGCCTTTCCCCGCCTCAGCAACTACATGTTCGATCGGATTCTAAGCTTACTGTGAATGATGTGTATTGCCATCTTAATTATAACGGATATGCTTTGATCATTTTAATTAATTGATAGAATTGTCATTAACCGGTGGATGGGATGCAAAGATTCCAAAGCAAACAAGATAGAAGAAAGAAAGTTGCTGGTCAAGGATATCAAACAGAAGAATAGGAAATTTAAAATTGTATTGTTAGGCAGCTCGGCTGTCGGGAAAACGAGTTTAGTCACCAAATATTGCTTAGGGGCTAGTTCGCAGGAATATGGACCCACAGTAGGAGGAGTCTATTATAAAAAGGACGTAAAAATGAGGTCGGGAATAGTCATGACCCTTAATATTTGGGATACGGCTGGTTAGGAAAAATACCGCTCGATGGCTTCACTGTACTTTTCATATAATAAAAGATACTACCGAGATGCCGACGTCATTATGCTGGTGTTCGATCTGACATGCGATGATAGCTTTCAGCAATTAGAGTATTGGATTGGCGAATTGAACTATCGATTGGAAAAGAAGGAAGTTATTGTGATGATAGTGGGTAATAAAGCAGATCTGCCTCAAAGGAAAGTTACTCACAGCCAAATCGATAATTGGCTGGACAACTACCTCGACTTTAACTATGTGTAAACTTCAGCATCGACTGGAGAGGGTGTTCCGGATATTTTCTAGCTGGCAACGGACATCTTTTTGCAGAGGTGTTTGAAACAATAATTTCATTAATGAATTAATGCCACTATTAAAATCTGATGATAGTATCTAGTATCTTTAATTAAGACTTTAGTCTTGGATATAGTTTATTAATACTTTTTATGTCAAGTAGAGGAGATTTGCGCATAAGGAAATAATTTTAATAATGTCGATAGTAGTTGTCAGGGGTAGAAATACTATAATTTAGCGATACAAACCCTCGATAGAGGTAGAAATGTGTGAGGATCACAGACATTGGAAGGCATATATTGAAGGGGTAGAAGACACCCCTTACAAAGGAGGTCTTTATCAGATAGACATTATCTTTCCAATTGAATATCCCTTGAAACCACCTACAATGATATTTGAAACCAAAATTTGGCATCCAAACGTTAACATCTAGACAGGAGGGATATGTATTGATATTCTGAAAGAAAACTGGACGCCGGCGCTTCCAATGCGCGCAACACTAATTTCTGTTCAGTCTTTCTTGGGATAAGCATGGCCAGATGAGCCATTAAACTTAGCAGCAGCTAAATAATTTAAAAATGACCGTAATAGGTTCAATTAGCATGCACATTAATGGACCAACAAGTATGCCACTTCAGCTGGCAAAGAAGAAATTATCGAGCAATTAACTAAAATGGGATTTACCTATGAGTAGGTTAAAAATGCTCTGAGCAAGAATATGTTTGATGAAGAAATGAGTCTATAAACTTTGTTAAACTCTTGATTTTCATAACCTTGAACATCATCTATTTGATTTATATTTTTAAAGGATCTCTAATCTTATGTTATGATTTCCTCATTCACTAATTTAACATGACTAAGAGGACCCCTCTTCTTTTGAAGTCTTTAAGTAATAAATTCATAACAAAATTATGAAAGAGGAATTTAAAATTTGATGAGACGTTTTAAAATAAGTCGGGACTTTTAAATATATTATATAATATTAACTAATGGAAATGAACAAGCTAAATATTAAAAATCACTATTAGTACTGTCAAAAGCATTTTTAGAAAGTAAGTAGACTCTAATTTAGATATAGAAACCATCTATAAAAGTATAACTGTGCAAGGGAGACTACTATCACTGGAAGGCCTATATTGAGGGGCCATAGCACACTTCTTACAATGGAGGATTTTACCAAATCGATATTATTGTTCCACAAGAGTTTCCAATGATTCCACCTAAGATGACATTTTAAACTAAAATTTGGCATCCAAACATTTCGTCTTAAACAGGCCTTATTAATCTAAGTATTTTGGAACAAGATTGGTCGCCAGCACTGGGGATGTACTCACTAATTCTTATTATTCAGTCTTGTTTGGGATAATGCTCTTAAGATGAACCACTAAACGCTTCGGCAGCTGAATAGTTTAAGAATGATATTTATTTGTTTGAGTATCATGCGCAAGAGTGGGTTCAAATGTATGCCACTCCATTCATCAAACAGGAAAAGCTCAATATGCTCATTGAAATGGGATTTAGTGATGAGTAGGTTCAAGAGACTCTTAGCAGGAATGGATTTGATGCAGAAATGACTCTACAAACTTTGTTAAATTTATGATTTTATACTGCTGAACATCATCTCAATGCTTACAGTATTAAAAAATATAGCTAACCTTATGTTATGGACTCTTATTCACTTTTAATTAATATGACCAAAAGGAACCCCTTCATTGAGGGCTTTCGAGAACCCACTCTCTCCAAAAACGCTTTCCTTACGCTTGCAGATGTGCGGGGCGATGGCGAGGGTAAGTTGGTGATATGGTCCGAGTAGCAAAACGAGTTAATTGTCTACAAAGGATCAAATCGAGAGTTGTAGAAGACTGTAAAGCTTAAAAACGTGAGTGGCATCATTCAGTATCAAGATGAGGAAAGAAATGCCCAAGCCGTTATTGGTCTTTCCGCTGAAAATGGTTTCTATATCTTTAGGGCTCTGTCATAAAGTTTCAGGTTGAAGGTGCCAGATATATATGCTGAGACAGAAGAGCAAATAGCTTGGAGTCAGTACGAGACTAATCCATAGAAGTTGGGTGAATAGCTGCTGAAATTAAACCCGAATATCCTATCAGAGTCAGCTAAGTATTTTTTGGGATCAAACACCATTGAGCGAAAAAAGGAGGTACTTACGTCTGACGCAGCTCATCTAATACGTCTTCAATGAAGGCATCAATGAGAAGGACTCCATCTCTGCGATGGCTCTTTTGAGGAGTAGTGATTCTAACTTTATGGGAAATGTCATATTGGGAACATAACTAAGACGATTGTACATCCTCGATAGCTATGGACACTCTATCATTAGTCGCAGGGCTATGCCCTTTGTACCTTCAATCATCTTAGGCTATGGAGCTATCACCAGCAAACACGTGATAGTTTGCATAGGTCGATAGGGTGAAATCTGCATATATATGCAAAAGGATTTGGATTAGCCTTCCGAGAGGATGAGTAGCAGTGCAAGGATAGTCAGCGCTTGCTTGAGTTTTCCTGACATGCTTATGGTGAGTGCAGATCAAACTTTAAGCCAACTCACACTATCTTTCAGCAACTCAAAAATTTTGGCCAAAAAATATAGCATAAAATTTGGTTCTCAGCCGATCAAGGTTTAATATTTGAGAGTGAAAGGGCAAAAGATGTCCATCGTCGCTTTCTAGAATGAAGTCCGATTCTATAATTAAAAAGAGTTGAATTACACTTTCGTGACTGATTTTAAGCTGTACAATGTTATCTGGGGTAGCTTTGCAAGGGAAGAGTGCTGCCTCATTCTACTTTACTAAAACGCAGGATTCGAAGTGTTAATCCTGCATCGTCAATTCAATGTGAAGTAAAAGTATGGATCGAATAAAGTTCTACAGAAAGAGTTTTAAAACATACCAATTCCCAAGAAAACTATTCACTTCTTGGCCTACTGGAACGACAAAGACATCGATGAGGCATCTCACTACCGTCTTCTTGAGCAAGGGCTTAAGTTGCTTAAATGGAGGACTCTAAGCTAGAAATTCGCTTAAGGAGGCAGCAAATCTCACGGAAAAATTGAGATAAACTCAAATATTCTAGGATTAGGCCCGATTTTTAACATACAGATTGAGATGTAAAATTTATCATAAGAGGTGTTGTTTGATCTAGGCCTCATGGTAAACTATGATCGATAGAAGCTGCAGTTATCAAATTGTTAGCACAGAATAAGTATGCTTCCTCCCTTCACTCCCACCTCTCTTCAGTTTCAACTAACTTCTCTGAGTAACAAGAATGAATCAGTGGTAATATAGATCATCAACGGAAATAATATTACAAGTACAACAGTGTTCATTCCTAACTGCGAGTAGTTCAGCAATGGTTGATCTATTCATTCTATGACCTATTTCTCATTTTATCAGCATAATAATATGATTCCTGTCCATCTTAGCGAAGGTACCTACCTCGATGAGGGGAGTAGCAACGCATCTGATATACGCGAGGAAATATTTAGCTCCACCTTTGCCGTCGAGAGGATGATCAATCCTGTTGGGTTTTTACCCAGATACCAACAGAATCAAATGATGCAACCCACTTGTAATGAACAGTGCCTCAGTTGTTGTGGGGACTTGTGCATGAACTGCTCGGCACCTTTTGGATGCTGTGGGTGCACTTGCTGCTGTGGATATTTTCTGCCCACCTCCTACGGTAATGGGTTTATAATGCAGCAGGACTCACCTAATCGTTTGGTCGATTTAACAGATTGCTCAAACCAGGATTCAATCTTATTAATCCCTGTTCTGAAGAGATCCAGCTTGTCGATCTGCGGCTTCGAGTGATGAATGTTGGAAGGCATCCAACTCAAACAAAGGATAACGTCAAACTGGATGTAGATGCTAGTGTTTCTTTTCGAGTAATAAATCCAATTATCTCTCACTATGTACTTGGGACTAATCTCAATCGTGCTCTTCAAGAACTGACAATTTCGAGCTTAAGAGAGATGGTTGGACAATACACCTTAGATCACGTGTTGGCAGAACGCCAAAACATCGCTGATAAATCGCGTGAAATAGTTGCGAAAGGGATTCCTCCGGGAATAAAAGTGGAGAATGTCTTTGTGGATGAAATCATAATTCCAGCTCAGATAGAGCGAGATTTAACAGCAGCAGCCCGTCAGAAACGTCTGAGCGAGGCAACAATAATAAACAGCAAAGCAGATGTGTAGTCAGCCGATCTGATGCGTCAATCTGCTGATTTGATGAGTACAAAGGCAGCGATGCAGATTCGTTATTTGTAGATGGTGCAAAAGTTAGGCTAAAGTACATGATAAGCTATGTAGGTGGAGTTCTGGTAATGATGGATATAGGCGTGGATAAGAAAGGATATAAGTGATTGCAAGTTGTCTCTCGCTGCATATAATGAATATAACAGTTGAAATAATTTATAAATTTTAAAATATTGCAGAAACTCTGATTAGAATTATGGTCCCTCTTTTTGTAATCAATCATTTACCAATTCCGTGATTTATTTACAACAAATTACTTGTGGTAATAGGATGAATTTATAATAAGCCAAGCACAAAGGAGCGCCAACGGTCTATGATGTTCACTACTTCGGCGTTAAATATTCAGAGAATAATCACAAGCAAACATATTTCTCGTAAATAATTCGAAAAGAGAGAGTTGATCTCACTTAGAGGATGAAACTGTGCTTTGAGGAAAATGAACAACTCAAAGAGGAAAGTACTTTTGGAATTAAGAAGTTAAGATCATTAAAAATATATTGGGGGGCTTGCTTTATCCGGAGAATGTTCGAAATTAAGAATGGAATCAGTCTAAGAGAGTCATTGATCTAATTGAAGAACTACTACAATTGATAATGATTAAAGCCGAGGAAAATGCTCAATTAAAGCTACAGTATGCTTACAATGATCTTAGAGTGAACAATTATTAGAAGTAGATTAACTAAATTCAAAGACAGTTATTCCAAAATGAGGAGCGAGTTGTCAATAATGCAAATGGTTCATAGCCTAATTACTTACGGTAAAGATAGATGAACTTTAATCCTTCCTATCAATAGGTTCGCAATTCTTAGGAGTAATATGCTCAGTAAAAGGATATCAAAATATCAAATAATTTATTATTCGATACTCGATTGAATTATCGCCCCAATGTGCTAGCTTCATTTGGGAAGTAAGCAAAAACCATAAGTCAAATCAGCAGTAACCAACTCATCAAAAAATAATCAGGCAACAGCAAGTCATCCCATGATGATTCTAGTGGGTCTGTTTCTCAATCTAAAAAGGATAGATTAAGTATTGACAAGACCATTTATACTCGGCATACTATCAACAATGAAGACAACAATTTTCTCCTCATTCCTGAATGTAAAAAAAGTTGCAATTAACATCCTTCAATAAATGATAAGGAAAGTAGAATAATGAAGAATACAGGAAGTAAAAAAGAATTATCTTGTATTAGATAGTAACGTTCAAGCTAGATACAGGGTTCAAGCTTAGCCGGTCTAGTAAAACTACCCAAACGCGAACACACTATATTCGAATCGACGAACACTGGGGAAGAAAGTAGTTGATGATGTTCTTATACTTGATAGCTTTATCCAATTACATCTCTAATATATACTTGGCATTATTCTATTTTCGATATTGTTCTAATTACTATTTGCATGCTGTAACTCAATACGAATGTAGAAGGATTGCTCAAGAAGTGCCAGAGCGAAGAGGGATTACGACCGCTGACTGAAAAGAGAGGTATGTTAAGTCAATTTCGTGATAAAATGAGTACTGCCAATCTGGTCGGAAAGATGAGTCCGCAGTAGGAGCAGGAGAATAATCACATCATTGAAAAGATGAGAAAGAAATATCATAGGAAAAATAAAGAAACATCTATCAAGAAGACCGATCTCGGTGAGGATCAACTTACCTTTACACCCGAGGAGTATTAAAAATTGCAGATTATTGATGAGTGTCAGCAGAGAGGGCTGCCTTACTGCCCTGCTCTTCCTGCTATAAGCTCTGATCCGGAGCCTATGAGTGCTGTTGATAAATTAAAAAAGATGGGAAGAGTCGAGGATGTTCTACAATAGATCAGAAGCAATCTATAATGGGGTGAGCCTCTTCAAAATCAATCTACTACCTGCTACCTGCGTCGAAAATAGAAAGGTGGATTTTTAAAGCGTAAATAACCAGCCAATGTGTTAGTAAAGCTTAGCAAAGAAAAGAATATAAACTAGTTTTCAAACAAGTACTCCCTCAATAAATACTACCATAGCCTATTGAATAAGGCTACTTTCGGAAAAAATAAATTTTTCAATTCAATAACCACATGGCCGAGGCACAGCAGTAAACCTGGACTATCCTTTTCATAAAAATTAGAAATTATCAAGGATGAAGCTAATCGCAACGTGGCACATATGTGTGCGAGTCGAAGTATGTATATGACTGAATAAAGAAAAAGTGCTCTCTATGAATGTCAGGTACTTCTGTTAGAATATAGATTTTACGACTCTCAAAAAAGATGTTGGCCGGCTGTGAATATGAGAAATTGCACTTCAGTGTTGCGGAGAAGTAATGCTAAGACTCAAAAAAATAAGATGAATAAGAAATTAGGAGGGAGAGTGAATAACGCACGTGCCAAGCAGAGGAAGTCCTGCAGAAAAATTATAACAGAATACGCGCCGAACGAAGAAGAGTGATCTAGAAGCTGCTCTGCTGATATATTCAAATTTTATTATTGAGAGACTTTGATTATTGCTACATATGCCTTCTAAGATTTATGATATACCAAAGGGTTAGATTGATATAATATTCCAATTGATTTTATTTTATTGCCGTTCATGTCTTCAACCACCTCCAAGCTGCCCATAGAGAACTATTAGCATCAAACGGACAAGCATTATCTAGTTGAAATCAATCGATAAAAGAAATGTATATGTTAACTTTGCAATTGTGGTAGTAGATCTTCTATTTAGGCAAGCATCGTTGTCCTCGGCCGGCCGTCAAGGGCGATTTCGAGACCAGCTATAACAATCATTATAAGAATTTACACGTTACTCTGCCCACCAATCCTCCTCCAAAGATTGTTTATCAGTAAAGACACTACAACCCTGATATTCTCAAGACAAAATATCAAGAAACCTTCGCTGAAAAGCCACTAATTGATTAGAATTCAAGTCTTAATGCTTCTAGACTTGAAAATATCGGAGTAAGCTTGTCTTAATGCAGAAATCAACCTTGAGAACACATGTGCCTTTTAATGGAACGACATCATATATGGAGCAATACAAACCCTTTACCTTACCACCAATGAATGTGAATCCGTAAAATGATAACAGCTTTTTCCTAAAAAGAGATAAGATACCAGACTATGGATTAAGATCTCCTGTCAAATTTGATGATTACACATCATATAAGGCTCATTATCAAGCACCCACTCCACCTAAGCCGACAAAAAATCCATATCAATAGTACAAAAAGCCATAAGTGCATTTTGTGGGTTCTTCAAGCTATAAAGATCAGTTTAAAGAGTTTAAAGTTTAGCCTCAGCAACCTTCATACTAATCTTACAGTAACTATATATCCAGCGTGCCAAAGGTCAAATTTGAGGGATAATCAACTTATAAAGAGTTATACAAAAACTTCTAATTCTATCCTAAAGAATAATCATCAGGAAAGACTTGCCCTTTTGAAAGTATGAACATTCCTTCATCAAATTTCTTGAATAACTCGCCCCACCTGGCTCATGAACATCTTGAAAATAATGCGGGATAAAAGATCAAATGATGATCAATATCTCTTATTTTGTTTTAGAAGTGTAATAAATTTGTAAAATTTGTATTTCTAAGATGAACATGTATATTTAAATATTGATCTGATGATCATTTATAATATTTTCCAATTTTTTCTATAGAAATTATCATCATGCTGCTGAGAAATAGTCAATCGATCAAAAAGTCAACCCGCTACTCCCCTCGTAATGAATCTCTTGAAGTTTTCGTCAAACAATCTAGTCTCGCTTCACTCTAAAGCTATTATCAATGCAAGGCGATAGAATATGAATCAACCTTGAATGAATTTGTAACCATAATTTGATTTAGTCAAAACAAGAACAAAAAACGTTAAATGTTAGTACTAATCTACTGAATGCCAAAGCCAAGCTTTCTTCTGAAAAATCTGTTCTTGAATTAGATTTTGATGAGCAAGATTTATAAAGGGAGGTTAGAATGAAGTAAAAAGATAACTACTAAAAAAAACTAATCCAACAACAGGAATAACTGAGTCTACTGCAAGAGGATAATTAAGAGTAACTGAGGAGGTTGGATTAAAACAGAAGACAGAATCTTCAAATCATTGAGTAAAGTGAATAAACCAAGAAAAATAAGGAATAGCAAAAATAGAAAATTATAATTGCAGAGAGTCAAATTGCCATTCTGAAAGATAAAATTTAGAGTCAAAAACAGCAAAATATCTTAGCTTTTAGAACTTTGTCTGAAACAGAAAGCGTCATTGAAAGAAAGTAATAATAAAATACCCACATTCTTGACAAAATTGAAAGACAAGAAAAATTGATCAACAATCAAACAGCCACTATTGAGGATAAATTAAAAAGACAAAGCGAATTGATCCAGAGGTATTCCGCACAGAAAGAACTTAAAAATGAGTACGCACATAAACTCATAAAGCAGAAGCAAGAGCTTAAAGAGAAAACTTAAGTCTTTTCCCAACTCTAGTCAACAGAAATGCGTCTTTCCATTATTTTGGGGGAAAAGAATCAACTGATAGTCTCTCGAAAAGCAGAAATTATAGGCCTTGAAGGGAAAATAAAGGAAAATAAAGAGCTATTAACATAAAATAGAATTTGCCTAAGCAAAGTTCAAAAATACTTAGAATGCCTCATCAATGAAAATCATAAGGTATTTTTTATGATATTTAGATTGAATCCAAAATTTAGCGCGTCTTGTAGGAAGATTACCAGGTGAAAGCAATTCTTGACAGTAAATACTCCCAAAAATACGCCTCTTATATTTCAAATGGAGCTGAGCATAAAACAAATCGAAAATACAAAGAATAGGAGGATGACCAATATTGGAAGAGTACAGCGCATCGCTCAAACCGCAAAAATGGCTATAGTCATGCATCAACTAAATGACAGATTTTGATATTAATTATTTTATTTGTTCTCGTATTTTATTGAAATTAATTCTTTAATTCGTCTTAGATTTTATTGCGTAATATCATAAATTCAATTTACAAAAAATAAAGATAAAATTACTGTGGCCTCAGGTATATAATAATCCATATATTGTCGATGATTAACTTGAGCAAAATATTCCCTGTCAAGTTTTATTGCACTTTCAATCATAGAATTCATCAGAATTTACGAATAATTAAGCCATAAATATCTAATTCAATTAACATAAATTGATTATGGCCACTGCTTTTATTGAAGTTGATAAACCCTTCTATTTCGCTGGAGATACCGTGCAAGGGAACATCTATTTTAATCTGTTCAGCAATATGGCTGCAAATTAAGTATTAGTCAAGTTTAAGGGCTGGGAGTCTGTGAGATGGTTCGAATAGCGAATCGTCCCAGAGCATGAAAGGCCGATGATTCAATCAAGTCTAATCTTTAACAGCGTACTCATGGATTAACCCAGATGTTTAAGATAAGAATGGACAGTTCTGACTCATAAGATCACCCGGGATAAGACTAATTCATGAAATACAAATATGTTGTGTAAAATGGAATGCTTAAAGAAATTATCAGATTAAATGGAGAAAGACAAATAGCTAGATTTGATCAAGTTTTACATAATTTTGGTGGAAGCTTCATACCCGCAGGACAATACTCTTTTCCATTCTCATTCAAAACTGGAGAGAATTATCCAGCCTCCTACATTGTATCAAATATCTTAATTAGGATAAATCGCCCCAGAACAATCGAAGAGGTCGGATAAAATACGAGATGCAGGCTTTTGTTCGTGGTTTTAACTCTAGCTTGATGCTAATACGTTGTAAACAAGAAATAGTAATACGTGAATCGGCTCCAATCAAAAACGACCAGCAGCAAATGATAGCAAATGTAAAATCTTGTTGCTGTATTGATCAAGGAATTACTAAAATCCAATGTTTCTTCGAGAAGAACGCCTACACTCCCGGATAGGATGCTAAAATGTACTGTAAAATCGATAACACTTAAGGAAAAACAGAAGTCAGATCTGTTGATGTCGCCTTAGTCAATTAGATTACGTATACTTCCAATGAAGGAGTTAGGAAAGTTTTTAATTCCCAACTCTTTAGAAAATCATTTTCGGGGCTCGGCATCGGAGAGCAAGGAGAAAGAGATCAGGTTGTCCAAATAATTAGTACTCAAGTCGGGAATAATGCAAAGGATATCAAACCTACAGCAAGAGGCAATAAATTACATTCTGTTTATTTTTTGGTAGTAGAGGCTGTGCTCGGTGCGGCTTGTACTTGTTGCTCTAATCTTCCATTAGTGAAGCAACCTATTCTTATTTATCCCTTTATACCTATAGACTATAACTTTAAAGCTCCTCCTAACTGGCATCCCACAATCATGCCCATGATTAATCTTCAAATGGGTTTGAGTTCTCTGGGAGTCAAAATGAATGTTAACATGCCTTCAATGACTGTGAATATGCCTGTTCCTCAAGTAACAATGAATGTTCCTACTGTGAGTGTGAATATGCCTGTTCCTTCAGTTCAAATGACGGTGAATTCTCCATCAATTCATGCTAATATGAATTCACCTTCTAAAAATGGGCAAATGCACATTGAAATGGGAAATATTGGTGGTATGGGAGTTTCAACTAACATGAATACCGGAATAGGGATGTCAACAAATATGAACACTGGCGGTGGTATGTCAACCAATATAAACACTGGAATGGGAGGAATGCATACCAATGTTCATATGGGTGGAATGCATACAAATATGCACGTGGGAGGAGGTATTGGAGGCGGAGTTCATACCAATGTCAAAATGAATGGAGGAGTTGGAATGGGATTCGGAGGAGGCATGAATGTGAAGATGGGATTTTGAAAATGATTTCCAAGAGACAAATTAATATAAACAATTATTGATGATTAAATTTATCAAGTTTTGGCGTATTTTGAAATAGATTTCGAATTGATTGGTTATAAAAATCGCAATGACTTGCTTGAATGTGTTCCATGATCTAATTTAACAATCTAAGGATAAGAGTATATAAAATGCTGATATTATGCTTATTATTGAATGTTGTAGATTTGATTAATATTGAAGTTTGGATATAAATAGATAATACAATGGAGGCAAGCTCGTAAATAAAAAAATCTTACGAGATGTTAGTGACTCAAAAGACATTTATTGAGCATATCGCATAATTCACCCAATCGGCTCTGTAAACTATATACAACATTCCCCAGTCGCAATAGATCGACTGCCCACCAACCTTTGTCTTTTTTCTCTCACACTTGCTTCAAAACTCGCAGTCTTTGGATCCAATCACATCTGCTCTTCCCGAGTCTGCCAAATCAGCCTTTAACTCTGTAATAAGTTCCTTCTTAAATGATAAAAATCAATTAGCGATAAAAGTTGATAATACCTTCCACAATAACCTCAGCGACGTCCAATGGTAAATGACAATATAAAACGGTCGATAAATTTGGGAATTTCGATTATACACATCATAGCACAATAGTCCTTTTGTATTGAAACTAAACTACGAGCAACTCTCTATTTTTGCTTTTCAAACGAATCAAATCGTGAGTCATATTTCTCACTTAGGAGGTGAAAGCACAAAGTGATATTTGATTTCTTAAATATTAAATAGAATTTCGTATAAAGATGGAAAAACCTGCGGCTGGGGGTATTACCACCTCACACTCATAATCGTTAATGAAGAAGTATCACCAACTAACATCGCCTATTGCCACTATGCAGGCAGTTAAACAGCGCGACAGCATCAAGGATGAAATAAAAAACAATGTCACCCTTAAAATTGACTGCCTTAAAAATAGAGGTAGCAAGATATACGCACTTAATACCACAGTCCCCTTCACCTAGCTGAAAGCTAACGCCACACTCTATCAAATCCCGTAGTTCTCAACGCCTGAGATTAATTATGAAGTAGCGGATCAGATTAAGCGTAAGGTGGAAGTGATGAAAAATGAAATCATAAAGAACCTACCAGAAATATCGAAATCCAGTAACTACGCACCTAAAAAACTAGATCATCAGCTTAATCATAGATCGGTTGTACGCGAATTAGAGGAATGGCTGAAACAAAAATTGAAAAATCCACCGCAGAATTACGAGGAAAGTGTTGAGTATAAGAATATGATCATGGGCATTGGAATGAAGGAGTTGATTAGGATCATTAGTAAGAGATGCAGCGAGGAGGGCAGAATTGCTGAAGAAATATGGGAGCTCACTTGGAGTATTTGCAGATAGATCATTCTGTATCTATCGAAAAGAGCGAAGAAATGCGAGGATTTATTAGAGGAAGAACTAGTGTTTATGCGTGACAGTTACGAGAAGGAATTTTAGAGGTTAAAGGAATAAAATATGGAAATGACAGCAAAAGTAGCCAATTTGGAAGAAGAAAACAAGGAGTTTTTTTCTGAATTAACCAAGCTAAGAAAAAGACGGCAAGTTCTTGAGGATGAAAATAAAACTCTAACGTTTGATAATTATCACACTCGAAACGAATTTAAAAATGTGCTCGAATAAAACTTAGCCATTTACCTTCAAATTGGCGATAAAAACAAAAGAGATTGGATAAAAAAGATGTACAAGTCCATTGTCACTGTGCCGGAGTCATCAAACTCAAATTTTAAGTAATTCTTCAAGAAAGAAGTCAATAGTGTCGTAGAAGAACGAATTAAGCAAGAGGAAGTTATATAGGATTGTCCTGATAGAATTAACCAAGAGGAAATTGAAGAAATAGAAAGCTTAGAGGCGGAGAGACGGCAAAAAAAAGAAGAGGGAAAAATGAAAAAGAAAAGAACTATTAAAAAAAGGTCTATCAATAGAAAAAATTCACATGCTTCAGCCACAATGATGACTGAGCCAGGTAACATTACAAATGAACTTCAAATTGACTAAATCGATGGAGATGAATCAAGTCAATCATCATGTGATTAGCTTGTGAACAATATGCGATAGGAATTTAAAGTTATTGAGGTAGCAACATAGACTGATGAAAAAATACTAGTTGATGCTTTCGTAAGTACAATTGCTCAAGAATATTGTGATGAATAAACCTACGTCAATCCTATTTGCCTCAATATTCTCGAGTAAATCGGGGTTAACACCGAATAAATCAAAGAATAACTAAAAACTAATAAAAAGAAGAATACTAAAGAAAATACCAAATAGGATAAGGTCAAAGGAAAATCAAAGATTTATACATCTCCCCCCATGGCTAAGGAAAAAGTCAAGGGTAAAAGTGACAAGAAATCAATATTGGAAGTGGTTCAGGAGTAGATCCAGCCAATATAAGAACAGAAGAGTGAAGATCATGAATATAATTCTAGTAACGAGTTGAATATTTCATCAGAAATTAACAATCCTTTATTGACATCTTCACACGGCAATAGCTTGACACAAAGCAATAACTCGTTGATCAATACGGAACTGTAGTAGATTCACTTTCAAAAAATGACTTCCATCCTTGAATCTCCCAAAGTCATTGAAGAGATGAAATAATCTTGTTTAAATATTGGGAATATTCTTCAATAAAAAGGAGATCTTTTTAAGCCAGCTGCAAAATTTAAAAAAATTGAAGAAGTGAACCATCCTTTGAAGATATAAAAATCTTAATAATAAAACATAGTGTAAAAGCATAAAAATGAGATTAAATATGAGTATGATACTCTAAATATTCAAAATGCCAGTAAAACTATCAGAAATAACTCCTACATCAACTCTCTCTAAGCCAAATATTTATAAAATTTCATTGCAGGCAAAGATGCTTCGGCAGAATCTCACAGCATTCATAGTGACTCAGCCACGGATTAAGCTAAATGGCTGAAGCAAACCCAGACTTAAGCCTCAAAGATGTAAGCTGAAAAGTAGTGCCAAATGTTCATCTGTGCGGAATGCAACAGAATAATTACCTCTGATTAAGACAAATTTGCGAATCCAAGGTTAAGTAAAGTCAAAGGATAAAAGCAGTTATATCGATATTCAAAGAATAATGGCGTATATGAAGTTAATCAGAGAAAATCCGAACATCCATCTTTGCGAAATTCTTTTAAAAAAATATTAGCCTCGCCCTAACGATAGCTCAACGATGAATTGGATCTTTTAAATCAAAATAAAAATTATTAGTTCTAAGGCAGAAGGGCCAAACGTAACATCACTCGTAATAGTGGTTACAATCACGACATCGCTTTCAAAAAAGATATGGAGGACCAAATTATGAAAAGTAATTTCTTCAGCAATGTTTTTGAAGATCCTCAGCTGCTGACTGAATCTGATGACATGGATAAAAGTTTTATTAATTTCGGAAAGATCAGTCCCTTCAAGTTGCTGTATCTTCAAATGATAGATTCTAATAAAGACTATATTAGCTTAATCGTTAGCATGCAGCAACAAGTCACTGAAAGTCTGTAAAATTATTTTTAGATGGTAAAGGAAATAAACCTTCTTCCGGAAGGCAAGATAATGATGAGTGAAAAGGCCATTGTTGCCACAATCGAAAAGAACATCTTCCCCATCATTAATGAGCTTTTGCTAGCCGTGAGGAAATCTGTAAAATTTAATCACATTCCTGAGACAATTAAGATGTTTACTTCTCTACCGAACATAATCTATAATCGTATCAATCGAAAATACGGAGTGAAGATCCTAGCTATTAAGAATTTAAAGATTTTGCTGATGGCTTTAAAAGCTGCCAATAGATATACTGAGAAGTATAAGATTATCGAACTCATGATGTTTACTGATTGTAAGTCACCGCACAGCGAGGATCTTTTTATGTATCTTCTCATTATGGGGTTGATGAATCCTACTTTCTCTTCCAGTAAGGTTTTAACGCATGAGGAGTTTCTTACAATTAGATCCCTGTGCGAGGAGCATTTGACCAAGGATAGCAAGGTCTATGTTGAATTTGATCGCTTGAGCAAGGAGGAGATATAATTAAAAAAAAGGGAAGAAATTGTGATGATCGAGCTTGTCAAATCTGTGATAACAAACTATCGACTTCTCAAAATTAACAGAATTTAGTAGTTGGGATTTATCTTCCTGATGCTCAAGAAAGATTATTGGATGGAGTATAAGCTCTTTGTATATTTTCTATCATCGCTGCCCATTGACAATATTTTGAAAATCCAGATAGCCAAAAAATTGTTGGAACATTGCGATATAAAAAATAAGGATCAGAAGATAGGAATCACTGAGAATATGTTTTCTAAATTTTTGATGGACTGTGATGTTTTAACTTTCCAGCTTCTTGAAAGTTCCGCAAAGATGCAAGTTTAAAAATATTATAAGGACCCTGAAATGGCGGATGAGCTATCTTCTAAATTTTTCCAAACAAAAGCAAACATTCGAGCCAAATCTGACTTCGCTGAAGTTTATGAAAACTTTGACGAAGAACAGTTGTTAGCAACGATAACAAAATCGGCCTAAGAGAGTCCTCAGGAGTAAAATCGCTTATCATTCGACTTAAAGAAAATAAATTAACTTTATCACAAAAATAGTCGGAGCGAAAATTCATCTGAAGAGGGAAATAGATTTGTATCAAAGACTAAGGTGCTCAAACAAATCAAAGAGTATTCTTCATTCACGTATCAGATCTGTAGCTACCTGTAAAATTCATAAGAAACGAGATATTTAACACTAAAACAAGCCAATTTCATCAAAGATTATTTGGTTGTGCATTTAATCTAAAACTAACTGTAGAAAGTCATGGGAATAGCGGATTATTTTTCAAACTCAATGCTGGAGATCGTCTGTTTGCCTGCCGCCGATTTCAGTGTGAACCAAAATTCAATCAAATGATTTTTTCATAATATCTATTTTCAGTTTGTGATCACATAATAAGTGTGAAGATCAGTCAACCGTAGTTGTTTTAATTTGCGTTGACGGTTAGTTGAATGTGAAACCATTTGTTTTATTTATCGTATAGACCGTAGCTTTGGCCCAAGTCACCAATCGCATCATTCACAGAAGGCATGAAACTCTTGTTTATGTAGAAAAAAATATCCATTTTGTAGGTTTACACCCACTTCTTTTTGATGTCTAATACTTTCTGCTCGGCTGCGAAAAACCATTATATCTTATGAGCGTTTGCTATGGACAATCCCTCGACGTTGAAGGTCACTCGAACTTTTCCCATCCTGGCATAATTATCTTTGATCTTATCTTCAAGAGATTTAGTACGTTACTAAGAGTTGAGAGATTTATCTTGGTTGATAGTATCATCTTTTTCCATTATATTCAGCAAGAGTTATTAAATATATAAATACAATTGAAAGTTTGATTAGTTCACCATCATATTGGTTTTATAATTTCAAGCAAATGATTATCCTTTACTTTAACCAGGTATAACTTTGTACTAAGTCATATGCTTAATAGTTGAATTGATCGTTAGTTTATTATGAGGAATAATTTATCTTCGATGATAAATAATCTACGCGCTGTTATTATTATTAGATTTCAACAGAATACCATTATAAATTGACTTAAATTAAGAGAAAGCTATATTAACATAAATGGAACTCATACTCATACTTGACTATTACTACGATCTATCCAAACCGGTTTACTTCCTACACCCCAGCAATAAGTTTTGGGAAGTCACCCTTACTGGTGCTACTGTTCACTTTAGAGTTGGAAAGATCAAGGATGGAATTTAAACTGATACTGGAAACGTGGAGAAAGACTATCCTACATCAGCTGCTGCTAAAGCCACAGTCATCACTAAGATAAATGATAAGCTTGGTAAGGAATATGTAGGTCGGGACTGTAAGAAGCAATGTAAGAAGCGTTAACTTAATAAAAAATAAGGTGAAGAAGAAGTTGTAAGACGAGGAGGAATTAATATAGACCATAAAGGTAGTAATGCATTCATTGGTGATTTTTTCGAGAAGGGAAACTACTCTATCAAAATTGAAATAAATGGCAAAAAGGTTAAGATTAGCCGTTACGATGAATCAAAAACCTAACTATTTGAAATTAGATCTTTTAATACTGTTGAGGAAGCCCAATCATTTGGAACCAAGGAATAATAATGGTATCAGAAAGAAGGATATGTGAGGATGAACCATAAATTTAAGTTTACTTTTGTTGATGAAACGGAAGAGGAGGAGAAGAAATAAACAAAAACCAAACCAAGAAGTTAAGCTCATAACAAAAACGTTCTTTCGATAACAGCAATGACTGATGACGCAATATCACATCGTAGTAGAAATACTTCCTCAGCTAAAAGTGATAGAAGCCACAATAGTGACGATGATGGCAATAATTAATATCAAGACACAAAATCTAAATTGGGCGGATCGGCTTCGGATTGTATTAAGGTCCTATTGGCTGAAACCTACAAAGAAGGATTAGATCCAGTCGGATGGATTATGAGCTAAAAACTTGATGGAGTCAGATGTTTTTGGACGGGTAAGGTGATGTACTCCAGAAATGGAAATCGATTTTACTTTCCTAAATTCTTTACAAAGAATTGGCCGAATAGTCAACTAGATGGATAGCTGTTTATAGGAAGAGGCAAATTTTCAGAAACTCTATCTGCTATAAAAAAAAACGTACCAATCGCCTCGTAATGGTAAAAGGTGCATTATTTGGTATTTGATTGTCCAGGTCTCAAAAGGCCATTTAAATAAAGGATAAAAGCTATGAATGAAGTCCTCTCTGCTATTGATAATCCTTATATTAAGTGCCATGCCCACAGATAATGCAGTGGATTTGCTGATCTTTTTGCAGAATTGGACAAAGTTAATAAAATAGAGGGAGAGGGACTCATGCTTAGAGATCCTGAGTCTTTTTATTAAAATAGAAGATCAAACTCTTTGCTGAAAGTTAAAACTTTTCATGATGACGAGGCTGTTGTGTTAGGCTACAATCCAGGAACTGGAAGATGTGCAGGTATGGTTGGAGCTCTACGAGTTCGTAATACTCATGGAATATAATTTGAAGTGGGAAGTGGTCTAACTGATGCCTAACGAAGGCGTCCACCTAAAATTGGTTCTAAAATAACATACAAATATCAATAATTCAATAAAGATTCGGGAAAGCCAAGATTTCCGACTTATCTTCGAACATTCGATGATAGTATTTGATTATGATAAAAATCATTTTAAAAATATTCTTCATTAATGAGCCATCTATTTATTATTTAATTTGGTCATCTATTTATCCAAATAAGTCATAATTTGACAGACTTAGTCGATAAATTTATAATCCTTGAAAAGATATCGAAGGCCACTTTGCAACCTCCCAATTGGAAAAGATTTATGTGGTTGATTAGTAACTCCATTGCTTAATTTGAGTACTTCTTCGGCTAACTGGCAGTATTCTTCATTAAGTATGATGCTGTTTGATATATCCTTATGAACTAATGCAGCAAAGCTATTACTAATGAATTTCTATGTTTAATCAAGCATTTTCCTTGCCATTGGAATCTTATTGTCGCAAATCTTTTTCAAATTTTAATGATGAATCAAGTATTGGCTCCAGTCTGTTCGCAGATAAATCATATTTTAATATTACTTTTTACCAAAAATCGTAAAAATAATATCTCCATTAAAAACTTCTTCTAGATAATTATAAAGCTGTAAAGACGACCAACGCTCCGACAAATCATACTCCAGGCAATGCATCATAATTTCTTTAAAAAATGCTTGTTATTTTGGTGTGTAACTATCGTTGATAAACTTCATTTCTTCAATTTTTACTTTAAAAAGGAGTTTTTAATTAGTCATGGTAGTCATATTTTTACTAACAAAACAGTCGCCAGTTAAAAGCTCATAAATAATTGCACCGATTGACCAAACATCAGCCTTGCAGTTGTAATTTTACTTTTCATTTATTTATGGAGCCTGATAATTTGGAGTTCCGCAAACTGTCCTGCAGACTGTTTATTCAGTCAGTGTCCTCTTGCTGAACGCCCAGTCTATTATTTTAATTTAAATAAAGTTAGATGAGAATTTATTGACCATTATATTATTGGTTTTCAAATCGCGATGGATGATTCCCTTGACCATCGCTTCCATATTTGTAGTTTCAGAGTAGATGAGCACATCTTTCTTCAACTATGCATCATGCTCATGTTCAAGTGAGAAATGAGTAAAAATTTAATTACTTCTTCCAATCATATCGTAGTGAATTAGCTTTAAAGCCATCACCAACTGATAGATTATATTTATTATGTGGTTTTTTGTTAATTTTTGCTTGCCTGATTTGATTAAATCTTTTAAATGACTATGTGCACAGTATTCATAGACGAGATATCTTTTGTCATTGTAAGTTAAAACTTAAATCAGCTCAATTATAAATTGTCCCCCCTTTAGGTGTTTTCTTTGTTTGAGCACTCTTCCCATCAGATCCAGAATCTGATACTCACGATCTTGACTGATTGAAAAGCCTTATTGCCTATAGTCTGTAATGCCAGTTTTGAGTTATTTGATTGCAAATGTTTTAATTTTTGGCTCGTTGCCAATCAGTTCTATTGATTAGGCTTTGAAAACATTACCAAATCCTCCACTTCCAAGCTTCTAACTTAAATCAACGAGGTAGAAATGAGTAGTATTGCGGGCAGTCAGAATTTTAATTTTCTTTTGTGAAAATTGCTAAAGATAGCGAGTAAAGTTATTTTCATGAGAAATGATATTATCATCGATTGCATATAAACATGAGTTACTGCCCTTTTTATGCATTATCTATTGTTAAGACATCATATTATTTGGAGACAATCTGAGTTTTAGTCTCTTCGATAATTTATAACTTTTTTTATCGTCAATACATATTACAATGGTTGCATTGTTGCTTATTATTTGCTTCTGCCGCGCTTTATTGCAAGTGTTCTTGGTGATGAATGAGAAAAATGCCAGAATCTCTTCCATAAATACCTTTTAAATTTGATGATATGCTTATCTTTTCTTTTTATCTTGGTGATTGTTCAAACTATGAGTTTATCTTTCGGTTTATTGCTCTATAAGTTTCGCGAATTTCGGAAAGAGCATTTAGTTAGTTTTTCTAATACTATCCATAATTTTGCTAATCCCTTTTTGTATCATTTAAGACACTTCATTACTACACTATCTTTGCTTTAAGGCAAATGTGTACTGATAGGACAACACGTCTAACTTCTCTCCATAAGAAAATTCTCTATCACAAAACCACTCCTGATTTTTTGAGATGGATTAATCAGCACCCTTTTGTATTTCTGATTTCATTGATTCAATCAATAATTATTTAACACTTATAATCCTGTTCATTATTAATATGTTGTATACGAAGAATCGTTCTATTGCATAATCAATGCCCATGGATAAACTTTTTACCAACTCGGTGATAAGTAAAGCCAATTTCTTTTATTTTCTTCTCGTCAAGGAGGTTTCGGCCATCAAAGACGTAAGACGGCTTCTCCATCAGGTTGTAGTATTCGGAGTAGTTATATGTTTTGAAGATATCCCATTCTGTCAAGATGATAATGGCATGAGATCCTTTTACGGCCTATTCGGGAGAACCACATTGCACCAGATTCTTTCTGTAGGATTCTTTCCATAGTTCATGCAATTTGATTTCTTCAATGAACTTAATAAGAGAATAGTTACATGGTCGAGTGTTGTCTTTGGATCATATATTTGGAGCTGAGTTCCTTATTCAAGGAGATAATGGCAAATTTAAACAGCTGGCGATTATCTTGGGTCATTAGTATCTTTTTTAAAGGCAGTTCCGAAGATGCAAACAGGTTTGCCCTTGAGGTTAAAGTTGAGGGATTGAAAAACCCTTAAAAAGAAATTTTTCTTTCGATATTCATTCATTTCGATAACTGCATTCCAGTAATTGGCCACTTCTGTTAGCCCCTTCATTTCAGCAAGATAAATCAAGGCCAATATATCTTTTTTGAAACAACTGCCACCAAATCCAACACTGCTGTTTAAGAATTTATCTCCGATTCTTGTATCTGCAGCAATGCATTTCCTAACTTATTGGACATCAGCTTCGTATTCCTCGCAAAGAATAGCGATGCTGTTGATGGATGAAACTCTTTGGGCTAAGAAACAGTTGGCCACT
>Ga0302185_10000208_pt1 | contig 46479 bp, 39 predicted proteins | sample II_Bog_E1_1_FD_200231 | JGI IMG/M metagenome (GOLD analysis project Ga0302185, IMG submission 200231) | Peat permafrost microbial communities from Stordalen Mire near Abisko, Sweden - II_Bog_E1_2 | ecosystem: Environmental > Terrestrial > Soil > Wetlands > Peat | place: Sweden: Abisko... | reverse complement strand
GATACTTATAATTAGAGCTGCATATTTTAACGGCTTCTGAATTCTCGGCTTGCAGCCATACCTCCAGCGTAATATCAATAGCTGTGTTTTCATCTGCCCGTTTCAAATAAGAAAGAACCTCCGGTTCTTGTTCGGGGGCCTTGGTCCGAAATGGTTCCAGTGCCTCCAGGCTAACTATCCATGGCGATGTGGTTGAAGCAAAGTTTTTTGCTAAAAAAGGGCCCAGGGGAACATATTCCCAACGCTGAATATCGCGGGCTGACCAATCATTAAATAAGGTCATGCCAAAAATATAGTTGTCGGCATCTTGGGTAGATACAGATTGTCCTAATTCTGTTGATTTACCAATTATAAATGCCATTTCCAATTCAAAATCCATGGCTTTGGATGGGGAAAAAGACGGTTTGTCGATACCCGGAGGAGTTACTTGTCCTTTAGGTCTATGGAAATTACGACCTGAAACCAGGATGGATGATGATCTTCCATGATAAGCTACCGGCAAATGCAACCAATTAGGCAGTAATGCATTTTTAGGGTCGCGGAACATGGAACCCACATTAGTAGCATGTTCTTTACTGGAATAAAAATCGGTATAATCTCCAACCTTTACCGGCATAAGCAACTCTACTTCATTCATTTTATGTAGCGCTTCGGCGGTAGCCTTCTTATTATCCCTCAATTCGCCATTTTCAATACTCAACAATGCTTTAATCCGTTTGCGGAGAGAATGCCAAAGGGGTTTTCCGAGCGCAATAAAATCATTCAAAAATGGATTTTCAAAAATTCTTTCAGGTAATGAAACGCCGTTAAAATATCCTAATCGATGAAGAACTGATAGGTCTATAACATAATCGCCAATTGCAGTTGCTGCAGAAATTTTGCCATTTTTATGCTTTATAACTCCAAGAGGTAAATTATAAATGGGGAAGTCTGAATTAGCAGGTACTTCTATCCAAGAGCTTAGTGTAAAGTCGGTTGTTTGCATATGTTAATTAAGAATGCAAAATTACTTTTATTATTATTCCTAAGTAAAGAAGTACATTTGCCTTTAAAACAATGATATTTTTTAGTTATAATGGTTTTATGAGTTATATCATGAAATTTAAGTTACTCTATACTTAGTTTAGTTCTTTAAATGGATATCCCTGAAACCAATAAAGGTATAATTACGTGTGTGGAATAACCGGAATAATCATTAGTTCTGAAGAAGCAGCCAATTACTTCAGCGCCATAAAATCTGCCACTATAGCCCTACATCACAGGGGACCTGATAGCTATGGTTCATTTGCAAATTTCAATGCTTTATTAGGACATACCAGGCTTTCTATTATAGATACAAGCCATGCATCCGACCAGCCATTTTATAGCGCCGACGGGAGGTATGTGATTGTTTATAACGGTGAGATTTTTAATTTTAAAGAGCTTCGCGAGAACCTGATAAAAAAGGGCGTACCATTTCAAACCGGAGGAGATACTGAAGTTTTACTGCAACTTTATATTAATGAGGGAGACAAATTTCTTGACAAAATAAATGGGTTTTTTGCATTTGCCATTTATGATAACCTTCAAAAGTCATTGTTTATTGCCAGAGACCGGTTTGGAATAAAACCTCTTTTTTACTTTTGGGATGGAGACAAGTTCATTTTTGCTTCAGAAATGAATGCCTTGTTAAAATATCCTATCGAAAAAAAAATAGATGCTGTTTCTTTGATAGAATACCTGCAACTTAATTATGTGCCTTCTCCCCATACCATGCTCGAAGGTGTTAAAAAATTCCCGGCTGGTCATTTTGCAAAAATTATTCATAATAGCAGTGCCTTATCATTTACAAAGTTCTATAAAGAGCCCTATTTTGAGGGTTGTGAGAATAAAAATATTTCTTACGATAGTTCGGTAAAAACGTTTTACAACTTATTGGAGGATTCTGTTCAGAAAAGGCTGCTGGCCGATGTGCCGATAGGTACATTTCTAAGCGGTGGGTTAGACTCATCTGCCATAACGGCAATGGCCTCTCTTCACAAAAAGGATATCATGTCGTTTTCAATTGGGTACAAGGAAGAACCCTTATTTGATGAAACCTATTATGCTGAATTGGTAAGTAAAAAACTGGGAACAAACCATCATACTTTCCGGCTTGACAACAATGACCTGTTTAATGAACTCCATAATATTTTAGATTCATTTGGAGAACCCTTTGGAGATTCTTCTGCCATACCAATGTACATTTTATCCGGTAAAGCCAGGCAGCATGTAAAAGTGTGCCTGTCCGGAGACGGAGGTGATGAACTTATGGGAGGCTACAATAAACACCTGGCAGAATACAAATTAAGAAACAGTTCATATTTCGGACCCCTTGCCAAAAGCGTTTCGCCGCTTTTTAAACTGTTGCCAAATTCAAGAAATACGGCTCTTGGAAATAAAATAAGACAGATCATACGGTTTTCGGAGGGAGCAAAACTAAGTAGAGCAGATCGTTACTGGCAATGGGCATCCATCGCTAATGCAGATAAAGCGATACGTCTTTTAAATATCAAAAACGAAAACCTGAAAGAAAAATTTACTGAAAGAAAAAAGACACATCTTTCAACCTTGGACAAGAGCTTTAACTCATTACTTTATACGGATGTAAACCTGGTATTGCAAAACGATATGTTAGTAAAAGCAGACCTTATGAGTATGGCAAATAGCCTTGAAGTCAGGGTTCCTTTTCTGGATTATCGACTAGTGGATTTTTTATTTTCACTTCCATTGGAGTCTAAAATTGGGAATGGCCAGCAAAAACGAATATTAAGAGATGCCGTATCCGGTTTATTACCAAAAGAAGTTATTGAAAGAAAAAAACAAGGTTTTGAAGTGCCTTTGCTGAAATGGTTCAAGGCAGAGTTGCGTAGTTCTATTGAATCGTTGTGGCTTAATGATGCTTATATAGAAAACCAAGGTATATTTGACGTCCGGGAAATAAAGGAATTGAAAAAGCAATTATATTCTTCCAGCCCTCAAGAGGCAGTTGCACAAATCTGGGGACTTATAGTATTTCAGCATTGGTATAAAAGAAACATGGAATAAAATTTAATAAGCACGCATGTATAGGGTCTTGAGGCTCATTAACCGTTTTAATTTGGGAGGGCCTACCTTTAACGTAACCTACCTTACGAAATTTCTTTCTCCGGAATTTGAAACTCTGTTAGCCGGCGGCGTGAAGGATGAATCGGAGGCAAGTTCGGAACATATCCCCTTGGAATATGGAATAAAACCTTTGATTATTAAAAACATGAAGAGGTCCATAAATCCTGCTAATGATATACTTGCGTATAAACAAATAAAGCAACTGATAAAAGACTATAAGCCCCATATAGTTCACACCCATGCTTCTAAAGCGGGCTTTCTTGGCAGAATGGCGGCCATTTCATGCGAGGTTCCGATAATTGTACATACTTATCACGGACATGTATTTCATTCCTATTTTAACAATATTCAAACTTCTGTTTACAAAAATATAGAAAGGTATTTGGGTTCTAAGAGCACAGCCCTTATAGCCCTTAGTGAAAAACAAAAAATGGAACTTTGTAAAATCCATAAAATAGCGCCACAAGAAAAATTCCATATCATTCCCTTGGGATTTGATTTGAAAAGATTTTGGACAAATACAGATGAAAAAAGAAGAATTTTCAGGGCACAGTATAAGTTGGATGAGGATACCATAGCAGTTGGGATTATGGGCAGACTTGTTCCAATTAAAAACCATGCACTTTTTTTGCACGCATTTAAAAGTGCAAAAGAAAAGATTAAGGAAAATGTAAAAGCGTTTGTAATTGGTGACGGGGAAACAAAGAAACAACTTGTAAACCAATGCATTGAATGTGGACTATCTTATTCAACAATCGAAAACCCAAATTCGGAAGCAAGCGTGATTTTTACCTCATGGATTACTGATACTGACAATGCAATGGCCGGGCTTGATATTATCGCCCTTTCTTCACTTAATGAAGGTACCCCTGTAAGCCTTATAGAAGCGCAGGCTGCCGGTAAACCTATAGTTTCCACTATTACGGGCGGAATTGAAAATGTTGTAATACCCGGCATAACAGCTTTGCTTTCACCAATTGACGATAGTGAGCTTTTCTCTCAAAATCTATATAACATCATGGTTAATAATAAATTACGGATGAAACTTTCAGTAGAAGGTCGGGAATTTGTAAGTAAAAACTTTAACTATACCACATTAGCAGAAAATATGGGGGGGCTTTATAAAAAACTTCTGGTAACTAAAGGGTTATAGAAAAATGAAAATTAGTACCTTTGCAAATTGTCTTTTATCAGAAAGACCCTATAATTATGCGGAAAATATTTTACTTTTTCGTTCTTGCCCTATTAACAAGTTGCAATGCTTTGTACCCAAGCATGATGTTAAAAACACCCAAGAACTATCCTTTCAATCAACTCCATGACTCCACAACAGCTGTAAATTATAAAATATCGCCCAATGATTTTCTTAACATGAAGATCTTTTCAAACGATGGCTTCCATCTTATTGATTTGACAAACCAAAATACTGCTGGGGCAAGCAATGGATCAGGGGCATCCACCGGACCTAATGGATTTATGGGTACGGAATATCTGGTAGAAAGTGATGGTTCAGTAAACCTGCCAGAAATAAGGAGAACCCCATTAGCAGGTTTAACTATTAGGGAAGCAACAGAATTGCTTGAAAAATTATATTCGAAATATTATCTAAAACCTTATATACTTTTATCGGTAGATAACAGGCGAGTAATTGTATTTCCCGGCGATCCGGGAACAGCAAAAGTCATACCTCTAATAAATAACAATACCACACTTATAGAAGCCCTTGCATTAGCGGGCGGCTTAACAGAAAGCGGGAAGGCTAAAGAGGTTAAACTTATCCGGGGCGATCCGGCTAAACCCCAGGTTTATCTTATTGACTTATCTTCCATTCAGGGAATAAAAGAAGGGAATACCATTCTTCAGGCAAACGATATAATTTACGTTACACCGCAAAGAAGACCTACTCTTGCTTTTTTGGAAAGAATTACTCCGCTACTTAGTGCTATAACCACCATTTTACTAACCATTGCTTTGATCAATGGCACAAAGCTATAAAGGATGAACCCCGCTAAAGACTTTAACCCCATATCCTCGCCCTCGCAAAAAAGGAGAAGCAAGAAGATTTCCTTAATGAATGAGGAATTTGACTTGTCTCTTTTTATCATGATTTCCCAGAAAAAATGGAAATTACTTGCAGGTATCTTTTTAGCTTTTATAATTGGTGCCGGAATATATCTCCGCTATGCTCAGCGGACATATGAGGAAAGCTGCATTATTCAAATCACTTCTCAGAATACTGCAAATAAAGTTCTTAATTCAGCTGCAAGCATTTACGCATCGGGTGAAGATGAGGTGGCAGAATCTGTTGAATTAATGCGTTCAAGAATATTTCTTGAAAAGGTTTTTAAATCTCTCCCCATGGTTGTTTCCTACTATACGGAAGGAACTTTTAAAAACAACGAAAATTACCTCACCTCACCCTATCAGGTGGAGGTTGACAGTATTGCCCGTAAAAAATTAATCAGGATACCCATTTATGTCACGTTCACCGGTTTAACCGGAGGGAAGCTAACATTCACTGAAGGTAAAGGTTCAAAAAATACGTATTTATTTTACACCGGTCGGTGGTGTGAAACACCCTATGGGAAAATTATAATTCATGTAATTAATCCACTAGGAATAGCTAATTCTATTAATAACCTAAAAAAAGATGCCGACTTCTTTCTGATAAATGACTATGACAATCTTTCTGAATTTTACGCCCAACGAATCACTGTAAAGATCTCCAATTCTGACGCAAAAACTATTGAAATATCTTGCCGGGATGAAGACGATACCAAAGCAGCTGCTATTGCAAATGAAATAGGCCAACAATATATTAATGAAGTTTTGCAGAAAAGAAAAGAAAGCGACGAAAGCATTTTAAATTTCGTAAATGAACAACTTGATACCATATACAGCCGTATAAGATTGACCGAAACGAAATTGGGCGACACCCTTAAGAAAAATAGAAATGGCCAGAATGAATCACCCGAATTATTAAATGCCAATGGTTCATATCTTATAACTTTGGACGAAAAAATATCCGGCCTGGATCTTGAGCAGACCCAATTAAAAGATTTGGCCAAAAGAATAAATGACCAACAAAATATTGACCCTATGAATCTGATTATGCAAATAAGCGTTGCAGATGAGGGGGGGGAATTGAAAGATAATATGGATGGGCTGCACACACTAATTAATGAAAGACAAACAGCCTCCTTTGACGCTACAGATGCAAATCTTAAAATACAAGAGTTAGACAGCCTTATAAAACAACAGAAAGCAATTATCTTCAAATCCCTTGATTTGCTCAATGACAAATTAGAAGCAAACAGAAAGGATTATATAGAACAACGAGATAAGATGGAATCGAAATTCCTAACCCCTGCCACCGTTCAAAACCTGGAAGATTTGAGACTGCAGAGACAAGCCGGTATTGATGAAAAATACTATGACCTGTTATTGGAAAAAAAAGCGGAATATGCTATTTCAAAAGCCGGATATGTGGCCGAAAGCACAATACTTGAAAATGCCATACCAAACTGGATACCTATATCACCCAAAAAAACAGTAACCATAATTATAGCCCTTCTGGTTGCAACCGTAATAGGGATTATAATACTTGTTTTTATTTATTTATTTTATAACAACATTACTTCGGTTTATGAAATTGAAAAGCTTACAGAAAGTCCAATTAACATATTAGGTATAATCCCCAAATACACCAAAGAAATACCATCCTCTCAAATTATTGTTAATCATAACCCAAAATCCATTTTAGCAGAAGCCTTCAGGTCAATTAGGACCAATTTGCAGTTTATTGCTAATGAAACAGAAGCGAAAATTATTGCTATTACTTCCACTATTTCCGGGGAAGGTAAGACATTTATTTGTGTGAATTTAGCAGGTATTATAGCTTATTCCGGTAAAAAGGTTATTGTATTAGATCTTGATATGAGAAGGCCAAGGATACACAGCGCGTTTGGAATGGATAATTCAAAAGGAATGAGCACTTTGCTTATCGGTAAATACAAAGTTGAAGAAGTCATTCAAAAAACAGACAGCGATAATTTGGATATTATAACAGCAGGGCCAATTCCTCCAAACCCATCTGAACTTGTTATCAGCAAGGCCATGGACGACGTGCTCACCAATCTCAAAAAACTTTACGACATTATCATTATAGATAACCCCCCGGTAGGACTTGTTACAGATGGTATTGCAATGCTCCAAAAGGCAGATTACCCCATCTATATTATGCGGGTAGATTATTCCAAGCGCGAGTTTATCTATTTTGTTGACAAGCTCTATTATGAAAATCAATTCCATAAACTATCAATAATATTGAACGGCGTTGATTTCCAAAGACAAAAATATGGATATAGTTATTATAAATATGGCTATTACGGTTATGGATATGGATATACATACGGCCATGGAAATTATTATGAAACATAAAAAATATGCAAGTCACAAAAACTTTTATTGAAGGTTTATTGGTAATTCAACCAACAATATTCAACGATGCAAGAGGCTACTTTTACGAGCCTTACAATAGAAAGATGTTTGCCGAAATAGGAATAGGTGAGGAATTTGTACAAGACAATCAATCCTTTTCACAAAAAGGAGTAATTAGAGGTCTGCACTTTCAAAATCCACCTCATGCTCAGGCCAAACTATTGCGAATTTTGCAGGGATCTATTTGGGATGTAGCAGTAGATATAAGAAAATCTTCGCCAACCTACGGCAAGTATTTTGGAATTGAATTAAGTGCCGAAAACAAAACTATTTTTTATGTTCCTAAAGGTTTTGCGCATGGATTTCTTACCTTAGAGGATAATACATTGCTTTTATATAAATGCTCCGATTTTTACAATAAACCTTCCGAAGAATCCCTTATTTGGAATGATACTGATGTGGGTATATCATGGAAAATTAACAATCCTATACTTTCAGAAAAAGACCTGAACGGGAAAATGCTAAAAGAATTAAAAAGTCAATTCTAACTATTTTACGCTGAAGTACGATGTTTAACCTTCCTTTATTTTATTTTACATATTTCACGTTGGTTTTTGTGTTTTCAATTTTGATGAACGGACTTTTTTTACGATTCTCGAAAACACTTGGAGTAAGAAAAAATGCCGGCACCATCCGCTGGAGCGATATACATAAGCCAGCTTTAGGGGGAATTACGTTTTATATTACCTTTTTGCTTTCGCTAATCACATCCTCACTTTTCTTAAACTCACCTCAGTTCTTAATGCATTCCGAAATATTGGGATTACTGGCTGCCTGTACTATTGCTTTTCTAATGGGTCTTGCAGATGATGCTTATGACACAAATCCGATTTTGAAGTTTTCAACCCAGGTTTTATGCGGAATAGTTTTGATTTATTCCGGCATTTATATCCAGGTATTTAACAATATATATTTAGACTATGTTATAACTATGTTATGGATAGTCGGCCTTATGAATGCTATCAATCTACTTGATAATATGGATGCCATTGCTTCTATTGTAGTATTAGGAGCCCTTTGCACTATGATATCCCTGATACTTCTAGAAAAATCTCTTGCTAACATGTTTTTTATACTTATGCTTGGAACATCCTCATGCATTCTTGCATTTCTATTCTTTAACTGGCACCCTTCCAAAATGTATATGGGTGATACCGGAACACAATTTTTGGGTCTTTTTTTAGCGGCGCTAAGCATACTCTTTTTATGGAATGGAACGTCTTCATCACTTATTATATCTCCTGAAAAACGTGTGCTTTCAGCAATACTTACGTTTGCCCTACCGATAATTGACACTACTGTTGTCTTTTTTAATCGCTTACTTAAAGGAACCTCCCCTTTTAAAGGGGGAAAAGACCACACTACCCATCATCTTTATTACCTGGGACTAAACGAGGTCCAGATTGCAATTTTGTATATAATTTACACGGGTATTTGTCTTTCCTGTGTTGTTATATTAAATAAATTCGTTCTGGAGTGGGCCGGTTTATATTCCTTGTTAATGATGCTTTTTTTTATCCTTTCATTAGCCGCTTTCTTTATAATTACCAGGGTAAAAAAGCCCGGAAATACGAATTCTTAATACTATTAAAATCCAGAAATGTTCAAAAGAATTAAAAATATTTTACCGGGGGCTTTTCTATTTGTCCTGTTGGTTTTAATGGTTGAATTTCTGAATTTTTCTACCAGTGGCATTAACGAAAACAATAGCTTTAATCAAAACTACAAAGTTCTTCCAGTTCCACTGCCTGATACTATGAATTTTGCGGGAGAACAAGTACCCATGAATCATTTAGGTATACGGGAAAACCTGGAACAAGAAATGCTGGTAAACATTTACTGGCAGTCGCAAACTTTATTAGCTCTAAAAAGGGCAAACCGCTATTTCCCTGAGATAGAGAAAATATTAAAGAAAAATGGAATCCCTGCCGATTTTAAATACCTGGCCTTAGCAGAAAGCGGATTTTCTTATAAAGCCTCCCCTGCAGGCGCAGCCGGATTTTGGCAAATACTTAAATCAACCGCGATGGCAAACGGACTGGAAGTTGGAAAAGAAATTGACGAAAGATATAATCTTGAAAAAAGCACTGAATCTGCCTGCACCTATTTTAAACAGGCATACGAAGAATTTCATAATTGGACGCTCGTTGCCGCATCATACAATATGGGTATGGGCGGAGTTGCAAAAGCTATTGCATTTCAAAAACAAGGAACCTATTATGACCTGGGATTAAATACTGAAACCTCCCGATACATTTACCGCATACTTGCCCTGAAGGAAATTCAATCAAATCCCGAAAAATTCGGATTCTATATCAAGCCTTCTGAATTATATCCGCTTATACCTACCATACAGGTTACCGTCGATTCCTCCATCACAAACCTGGCCGACTATGCTATAAGTATGCATGTAAACTACCGTATATTAAAAATATTAAATCCTTGGCTTTTATCATCCAGCCTTCCAAATCCTGAAAAGGAAACCTACACAATCTCACTTCCTAAAACAGACGCAACATTTGTTGATTTGGGGGAAAATATAGTATACAATGATACTACTTCCGGCAAAGTAAGCCAGTGCCTTATAGACACTTCATCTAAAATCCAAAACCTTTGCTCTTCAAAAACAATTGTCCATTTTGTAAAACAAGGTGAAACGATTGAAACAATTGCAAAAAAATACAACGTTTCAATCGAACAAGTTCGCTCCTGGAATTCACTGTCCGATACTTCAGCACTAAGGATTAATGATGAGATAATACTATTTAAGGATACAAAGTAGCTGCCGTTGAACTACTATATTTATTTGGAGTACCTTTGCAGTCCTTTTAAAATTGACTAAAGCAAGAGCTTATATATTTCATGAAACTGATTACCGAAGACACTATTGAAGAAGAATTTATTGAGATAGTAGGGGCAAGGGAACATAACCTGAAAAATATCAATATTACAATTCCTCGCAATAAGCTAGTGGTTATAACAGGTTTAAGCGGTAGCGGAAAATCTTCACTAGCATTTGATACCATTTATGCCGAGGGACAAAGACGCTATATAGAAACCTTATCTGCCTATGCCCGGCAGTTTCTTGGAAGCATGGAGCGTCCGGACGTAGATAAAATAGAAGGACTAAGCCCTGTTATTTCCATTGAACAAAAAACCGTTGGAAGGAACCCACGCTCTACCGTTGGCACTATAACGGAAATATATGATTTTCTCCGTCTGCTTTTTGCCAGGATTGGGGAGGCATATTCTTACGTTACGGGCGAAAAAATGGTACGGTTTTCCGAACAGCAAATTATTGATTTGCTCGCAAAAAAATATGAGGGACAAAAAATTCAATTGCTTGCTCCAATCGTAAAAGGCAGAAAAGGGCACTACCGTGAATTGTTTGAGCAGCTTCGTAAAAGTGGCTTTTCCCGTGTTCGGATTGATGGAGAGATAAAAGAACTGCGTTCAGGCATGCATGCCGACAGATATTCCATACATGACATAGAAGTTTTAATAGACCGTATTGATGTTTCCGATGGCTCCAAATCGCGCATATCTGAATCTGTTGGACTTGCCATGAAACATGGCAAAGGAGTAATTATGGTATTAGATGAGGAGAAAAAGATTTCGCATTACAGTCGTTTCCTTATGTGCCCCACATCCGGAATATCCTACGATGAGCCTGCACCTAATCTTTTTTCTTTCAACTCACCTTATGGAGCCTGCCCAAATTGCAGCGGCTTGGGAGAGGTTTTACAGATCGATGAAAAAAAAATAATACCAAACACACACCTGTCTATTAATGATGGAGCCATTGCCCCGGTGGGTAAAAGAAAAGATAATTGGATATTTCACCAGTTGGAGGGCATTGCCGACAAACATGGATTTACATTAGATACGCCTGTAAATAAAATTCCGGAAGGAGGCATACATGCTATACTCTATGGTACTGATGAAATATTAAAAGTGCGTGAAACTTTTCAAAGCAGCGGGCATTCCTATTCCCTTAATTTTGAAGGTATCATAAATTTTATTGATCGCCAAAGGCGCGATACAGATAGCCCCGGCATATCGGAATGGGCTACTGAATTCATGAATAAGGCTGTGTGCCCTGAATGTAAAGGTGCCCGTTTGAAAAAAGAAGCCTTATATTTTAAAATTGAAGATAAAAATATAGCCGATATTTCAAATCTCGACACCCGAGTTTTATATGATTGGATTGTAAATTTCGAATCAAAACTGGAAGGAAAGAAAAAAATCATCGCAAAAGAAGTGATGAAAGAATTAAGAAGCCGCACTAAATTTTTATTGGATGTAGGTATTGATTATCTTACACTGAATCGCAGCGCACGAACACTATCAGGTGGAGAAGCCCAACGAATAAGGCTTGCCACACAAATAGGCTCGGGGTTAGTAGGAGTATTATATATCCTTGACGAACCAAGCATTGGACTTCATCAGCGTGATAACCACAGGTTAATTGATGCACTCAAAAACTTGCGTGATGCAGGCAATTCTGTAATTGTAGTAGAACACGATAAAGATATGATGCTTGCTTCTGATTGGATTATAGACATAGGCCCCGGCACAGGGGTGCATGGCGGAAACATAGTTGCACAAGGAACCCCCGATGATTTCCTGAAACAGCCAACCTTGACTGCCGCTTATCTTTCTGATAAAAAGAAAATAGAAGTGCCTAAAATCCGCAGAAAAGGCAGCGGAAAGGAAATTGTTTTAAAAGGAGCCAAAGGAAACAATCTCAAAAACGTAAATGTATCATTCCCGCTTGGTAAATTAATTTGTGTTACCGGGGTTTCCGGCAGCGGAAAATCCTCTCTGATCAACGAAACGTTGTATCCGATTATCAGCAAACAATTATATAAATCGGAGACAAATCCACTGCCTTACACATCAATCCAAGGCATTAATTACATAGATAAGATTATTGAGATAGACCAGAGCCCCATTGGGCGAACCCCCCGTTCCAATCCAGCAACTTACGTCAATCTTTTTGCTGATGTACGTAATCTTTTTGCCTCTCTGCCGGAAGCAAAAATTAGGGGATATATGCCAGGACGGTTTTCTTTTAATGTGAAAGGCGGAAGATGCGAAACCTGCCATGGTGCCGGCCTCAAGAAAATAGAAATGAATTTTCTGCCTGATGTTTATGTGGTGTGTGATACATGTAATGGCAAGCGGTATAACCGCGAAACATTAGAAGTTCGCTTTAAAGGCAAATCCATTAATGATGTTCTTAATCTAACCGTTGAACAGGCGGTTGACTTTTTCTCGGAAATACCATTTATATCTCAAAAAATAACCACGCTCAACCAGATTGGACTAGGATATATTACACTTGGCCAATCCTCAACAACCCTGTCGGGAGGGGAAGCTCAACGGGTAAAACTGGCTACAGAACTTTCTAAAAAAGGCACTGGAAATACACTTTATATTTTAGATGAACCAACCACAGGCTTGCATTTTGAGGATATCCGCCTGCTCTTGGACGTGTTAAATAAATTAGTCGACTTTGGCAATACGGTGATTGTAATAGAACATAATTTGGATGTTATGAAAGTAGCCGATTATCTAATTGATTTGGGTCCTGAAGGAGGGATGAGAGGGGGTAAAATTATAGCGGAAGGCACCCCCGAAAAAGTAAGCAAGAACAAAAATAGCCTGACTTCCGTATACTTGGAAAAAGAATTATAATCAACATGAGTTTATGGCAAAATTGAAAAAGACAACAAAGAAGAAACCTGTAGAGAAGACATCCGACAAAACACCCAAAGAAAAAAACTGGAATGAAATAAAAGCAATTGATTCCTGGCAAATATTCAGAATTATGTCTGAATTTGTGCAGGGATATGATAACATGGCAAGAGTAGGTCCTTGTGTTTCTGTTTTTGGTTCGGCTCGAACAAAACCCGGCAACAAATATTATAAACTGGCCACTGAAATTGCTTTTCAACTTACCAAAAATGGATATGGAGTAATTACAGGCGGTGGTCCTGGTATAATGGAAGCTGCCAATAAAGGCGCCCAGGCCGGTGGAGGGCGTTCTGTTGGATTGGCGATAACACTTCCTATGGAACAAAGTGAAAATCCCTTTATTGATAATGATAAATTGTTAAAATTTGATTACTTTTTTGTCCGTAAGGTAATGTTTATGAAATATGCGCAAGGATTTGTTGTGCTTCCCGGAGGATTTGGCACCTTTGATGAACTTTTTGAAGCCATAACACTTATTCAAACAAATAAAGTAGAGCATTTTCCAATAATAATGGTAGGGAAAAAATATTGGGGACCTTTAGTAGACTGGATAAAGGAAACAATGATTGCCAAAGAAAAAAATGCCGATGAAGCAGATCTCAATATATTTAATGTAGTTGATACTTCTGAAGAAGTTGTTGAAATTATAAATAACTTTTATAGTAAGTATTTGCTCAGCCCAAATTTCTAAATGTCTTTATATTCTATCTCCTTGGGTATTATTTCGATTAAATTAAGGAAGCTAGGGTATTAAAATATCATAAATACAGGCTTTTTCATTATATTTGTGTTCCAATCCTATTGGAGTGGTGAAAATTCAGTCTGGGCATGAAGAAAATTTATTCCATATTATTGTTTCTATTTCTATTAGGAGTTACTTATGCGAATCCGATTACGAAAAATACGGCGCAAAAGGTTGCTATAAATTTTTACTCCAGGACTTTTAAATCACTAAATCCTATTGCAATTCTTGCTTACACAGAATATGCATCCGACTCGCAGGCAGTATACTATGTTTTTAATGTAAACACAAAAGATGGCTTTGTAATTGTTTCTGCAGATGATGCCGCTCATCCTATACTTGGCTGTTCCAATATTGGAAATTATATAACTTCTGTAAATAATAACAATGTTGCCTGGTGGATGAATTGCCGCAAACAGGAGATAGTTTTTGCTAGAGCTAAAAATATTGCGGCTACTTCTGATATAACTAATGAATGGATGGGATATGAAAATAATAGCGTACCAAACACCCATAATCCCATGTCAATAATTGGTCCGCTTATGCAAACTACCTGGGACCAAGATCCAAACTATAATGCTATGTGCCCTGGAGGTTCCGTTACAGGATGTGTAGCAACTGCAATGGCACAGATTATGAAATATTGGTCATATCCTCCCAACGGGCATGGTTCAAGTGGATATTGGGATGAACAAGCGTATAGCTATCAAAACAATTATGGTTTTTTATTTGCTAACTATGACACATCAAAATATGTTTGGTCGGCTATGCCACTCAATGTCAGTTCACCTAACAATCAAGTTGCAAAGCTTATGTATGATTGCGGAGTTAGTGTGGATATGGATTATGGATATGAAAGCGGGTCCTGGGTTATTACAGGAGATTACCCGGTTTGCTCCCAAGCGTCATATGTAAAATATTTCGGATACAATCCGAAAACTATACAAGGCTTATATCAATCTCATTATACATTTTCAAACTGGACAAATCTTATTGAGAATGAATTAAACAACGGCCGCCCTGTTCAATATGTTGGATGGGATTCCATCTCCCCTAATAATGAACCGGGCCATACTTGGGTATGCGACGGGTATAATTCAAACACACTTCTATTCCATATGAATTGGGGATGGAGTGGCGGTGATGATGGTTGGTTTTCCTTAAATGCCTTAAATGCTGGGGGATATCAATTTAACTGGTGGAATGAAGCCCTTATTGGGATTGAGCCTCCTGCAACTTCTCCTTATTTTGTTGGCACGCCTACCTTTGGATGTAAAGGCATGACTGTTCAATTTACTGACCAAAGTATTGTTGACTCCAATTTAACTATTACACTACGCAAGTGGTTATTACCGGGAGGAACACCAAGTACCTCCACTGCAATTAACCCTTCTGTAGTTTATAATACAACGGGGACATATAACGTAACTGAAATAATTGGAGACGCAAGGGGTACAGATACTCTCGTAAGAAACGCCTATATCTCTGTAGATTCTGCTTCGCCTCTTTCGGTAGCAGAGGGATTCGAATCCCCTACGTTTCCCCCGACTGGATGGGCAATCAATAACCCAAATTTATATAGCTATGTTTGGCAATTAAATACAAGTATTGGTGGGTATGGTAATAGCGTGCAATCTATGTATTTTAATAATTGCCAGGGTTATCAAGATTATGCCCCTCCTGGCAAAGCAGGGCTTGATATAATTGGCCAACGGCAACAGATTTATACTCCTGAATATAATTTTACAAGCATAACCAAGCCTGAAATTTATTTTGATGTAGCCTATGCACCTTATAATAGCACATTCAGCGATACCCTTGTCATTTATTATTCCACAGATTGTGGTGCAACATTCACCTCGGTTTATTCCAAAGGTGGTTTGACACTGGGAACCACTGGCAGCTATATAACATCTGATACAAACAGCCTTGGGTGCTTTCTACCTTCAAACAATCAATGGAGGACCGATACTATACATATTTCCGCTATTGCCGGATTAAACAATGTTATGTTTTCTTTTGAAAACAGATCAGGAAATGGTTCGCCACTTTATGTTGACAATATTAATATTCCCGGGGGCATTGTGGTTACAAACACTACAGGAATTTCATCTAATCCTTCAGTAAGTGTATATCCTAATCCTAATAACGGAACGTTTGCAATAGCACTTACAAACATATCCGGCAGTCCGGTTTTAAAAATATATAATGTTCTCGGGCAGATAGTTAATACTTATTCCTTGAAAAATGACAATACAGAAATTAACCTAAGCTCCCAACCTAATGGGATTTATATTTACAGAGTATTTTCAGAAACAGGCTCTGCAATATCTACCGGAAGATTAATCATAGACTAAAATCTTACCCGGTTCTATACCAATTCTTTGACAGGTTGATTACCAGAAAAATCTTTAGTCAATAATTCAAAAAGGATTTTAATCCAAATAATAATACAGGGTACAACTTTTATAGTGTATGGTATAAAGAATTGGTCACGTATAAATTTAGGATAAATATCGGTAGGAGACAAGATGGTAAATAAAAAAGCCATTGCCATTAATATTGCATTAAACTTCGTATTCGAATGCGAAAACCAAATTGCCGCACCTGAAATAGCAATAATAAAAGCGGGCGATTCAGCTTTATGATTAAAAATAACCACCCAGATTAATATGGAAGCAAGAAATAGTTGTCTGAAGCCTGTATATACAAATGATTTATACCTAAGAAGTGGTAAAAAAAACAACATTATTCCTGCTAAAAGCGCATAATCTTTAGCATCAATTCCGAACCAGGTATGCAGCCATGCCATTACAGAAATGCCGTAAGAAATATCATGATCATTTTTCAACATTGCACCCCAACTTGCATACACATCCATTAACTCATGCTGAGATATGGTAATTAAAGGTAAAGCAAATAATAAGACAAACCATAATAGAGAAAATCCAAAAGCTTTCCACTTTCCGGGATAGAAAAGGAATAATGACAGTGCCACCAATCCAAATGGTTTTATAAAAACAGACAATAGAACAAGAAATGTTGCGAGGGCCATATTTTTTTTCTCCATCGCTATATACGCAAGTATAATAAGCCCGGCCATAAGGCAATTGCTTTCCGAAATCATTAATGAGGTAATTGCCTCAAGTAAAATAAAACCTACGGCAAACAGTTGCTTCTTTTCATTGGCAAAGGGAAACTTACGAAATGCATAAAATAGAATAACAGCATTAAGAATATTCCATAAAATTAAACCCGCCAGGTTTGGCAGATAGGCGAATGGAAACATTAACAAGGCAAATGTGGGGGTATATTTATATAAATCGTAGTATTCATTGGAATAAGCGGAATAAAGGTCTTTATGTTGAATAAGATGGAAGAAAGATTGCCGGAAAATCAAAAAATTATTATAATGTGTGTAATTGTATTTGGCATCCACACTTCCGACCGGTGGGGTATAAATATAATGCTGAAGTGAGACGACCACAGCAATCAAAACTATAGCCCCAAAATACCATTTGTAATTGCGGATAACTCCATAAAGGAATCTATCTATATTCGATTTATTGATAGCTTATTAAATTATTACGTGCATTATCCGGCCCAATTCTCCCTGTCTAAACTCCGATAATTTATTGCTTCAGCAAGATGCTGGGTTTCTATATTCTCTGAATTATCAAGATCAGCAATAGTTCTTGCAACTTTTAAAATCCGGTCGTAAGCACGTGCAGAGAGATTCAATTTTTCCATAGCTGTTTTTAATAATTGGTTGCCGGTATCATTTATTTTACAATAAATTTTTAACTGTTTGGAACTCATTTGAGCATTGCAGTAAATAGCGGTTCCCTCAAATCGTTTGGCTTGAATCTCTCTTGCTGCCACTACCCTTTCCCGCACTTTTTCGCTTTTCTCAGTCAAACGTTCCGAAGATAATTCACCATACGCAACAGGTACTACTTCAACATGAATATCTATGCGGTCTAAAAGTGGCCCTGAAATCTTATTCAAATATTTCTGCACCATTCCCGGCGGGCATACACAATCCTTGGTTGGATGGTTATAATATCCACATGGACAAGGATTCATTGCCGTTACAAGCATAAAACTGGCCGGGTATTCTACGGTAAACTTGGCCCTTGAAATTCGTATCACGCGATCTTCCAGAGGTTGACGCATCACTTCAAGAACGGTCCTTTTAAACTCAGGAAGCTCATCTAAAAATAATACCCCGTTATGGGCCAGTGAAATTTCACCCGGCTGCGGAAAACTTCCGCCGCCTACCAAGGCTACATCGCTTATTGTATGGTGAGGCGATCGAAAAGGACGTGTAGCAACCAGTCCGGCACCATCAATTGTTTTCCCTGCTACAGAATGAATTTTGGTGGTTTCTAATGCCTCATCTAATGTAAGTGGGGGTAATACAGTAGGTAATCGTTTTGCAAGCATGGTCTTGCCCGCTCCGGGCGGACCAATAAGCAATACATTATGTCCACCCGCAGCCGCAATTTCAAGTGAACGTTTGATATTTTCCTGTCCCTTTACATCCGCAAAATCAACTTCGGAGGAAGTAAGTTGTGTTTGGAACGTTTTAGCAATATCAATCTTCACCGGCTCAAGTGTAATATCTCCATTTAAAAAATCTATAGCCTCTTTAATATTACTTATCCCATATACCTCCAACCCATTAACTATAGCTGCTTCTTTCGCATTTTGTGCAGGAAGCAGTATTCCTTTAAACCCATTCTCCTTTGCGTTTAAGGCTATGGGTAAAACTCCTTTAATGGGTTGTAATCCGCCATCTAAAGATAGTTCACCCATAATGAGGTAGTCCTTTATTTTATCGTTGCTAATTTGGTTAGATGCAGCAAGAATACCAATAGCAAGCGTAAGGTCATACGATGAGCCTTCTTTGCGAATATCTGCCGGAGCCATATTAATGGTTATCATCATGCCGGGGATTCGGTAACCGTTATTTTTTAAGGCTGCGTCAATCCGCTGCTGACTTTCTTTAACGGCGCTGTCAGGCAATCCCACCAAAAAGAAATTTACTCCTTGTGAAATATTAACTTCAACAGTTATTAGTGTAGCATCAATGCCGCTTACTGTGCTTCCATAAACTTTAACAAGCATCTTTATGCATGAATTAAGATGTAAATATATTTCTTATTTTTAAAATCCGATAACCTTCTTAATTTCGTAAGTTAATTAAAAACTAATTATGAGCACGTTTGTTTCTACAATTCTAATTTGTTTAGCCGTTTGTTGCGCTGTAATGCTACTAATATATTTATGGGCGTACAAAATTAAAAATGCCGGTGTAGTTGACATATTTTGGGCATTTAATTTTTCCATTATTGCAATATTGCTCTATTTTTTAGGTGATGGCCTTCCACAACGAAAGCTATTACTAAGTTGTATGATACTTTTATGGAGCCTTCGTTTAGGGATTTATCTTTTAATACGTGTAGGCTCTCACTTAGAAGTGGAAGAGGGCAGATATAAAAAAATGCGTGAGGAATGGGGCAAATCGGTAAACAGTAAATTATTTGTTTTCTTCCAGGCTCAGGCGCTCTCGAATATTTATCTCTCCATCCCCTTTTTCTTGATTGCCTTCAACAAAAAAGAAGAACTATCTATACTTGAATATATTGGAGCCGCTATATGGGCTATTAGTATTTGTGGAGAAGCTATAGCAGACAACCAATTAAAAAGATTCAAGAAGAACCCTGAAAATAAAGGAAAAGTTTGCAATATCGGCTTGTGGAACTATTCACGCCATCCGAATTACTTTTTTGAATCTATGATATGGGTAGGATATTTTCTGGTTGCCCTTAATGCTGCGTATGGTTGGATTGGAGTTCTAAGTCCTTTAACCATTACCTTACTTCTCTTCCGTGTAACCGGAATTCCACTTACCGAGCAACAGGCAATTCGTTCAAAAGGAGATGCTTATAAAGATTATCAGCGAACAACTTCTATGTTTGTACCTTGGGTTAAGAAAAAATAAAAATATATGTGGTATTCCAGTTTACTTGAAAAAGATTTATTGCCAGATTTCATTATCCGTTCCGGGATAAGAAAGCTATTGGCGCAAAGGCTGAAAGATGAGAATAAAGGCAATCCCGAAACCCAACAAGCACATTTCATTAAACTGGTGGAGGAGTTGAAAAACTCTCCCATTGCAATTAATACTGCTGATGCAAATGCCCAGCATTATGAGTTGCCTGCCGATTTTTTTCAATTAGTACTTGGTAAACACTTAAAATACAGCTCAGGATATTGGAAAGCAGGAGTAAATTCAATGGAACAGTCTGAAATGGATATGCTCGAAATTACATGCGAAAGAGCAGAACTAAAAGACGGGCAAAATATACTTGAACTTGGCTGCGGATGGGGTTCTCTTTCTTTATTTATGGCGAATAAATTTCCTAATAGTAAGATTACTTCTGTTTCTAATTCGCACAGCCAAAAAATATTTATAGACAATCAGGCCCAACAACGAAACATAAAAAATCTTATTATCCTGACTTCAGATATGAATGTTTTCCAGATTGAGGAGAAGTTTGACAGAGTGGTATCTGTGGAGATGTTTGAGCATATGCGCAACTACGAATTGTTAATGAGTAAAGTTGCCAATTTCCTAAACAAAAACGGTAAGCTTTTTGTACACATCTTTACACATAAAGATTATGCATATAAGTTTGAAGTACTGGATGAATCAGACTGGATGAGCAAATACTTTTTCACGGGTGGAATAATGCCCAGCGATCATTTATTGCTTTATTTTCAAAAGCAGTTGAAAATAGAACAGCATTGGAGAGTTAGTGGAGAACACTACGAAAAAACGTCGAATGCCTGGTTAAAAAATATGGATTCCCACAAGCAGAAAATCATGGAGATTATGGAGCAGGTTTATGGCAAAAAGGATGCTTTGAAGTGGTGGTCTTACTGGAGAATATTCTTTATGTCTTGTGCCGAATTATGGGGCTACAAGGGTGGCAAAGAATGGATGGTCAGCCATTACCTTTTTCAAAAAGTTGGTTGAACATATTATGTACAACAACCAGTTCCTTCCTTTTAAAAAATGATTGAATAAATCGTTTGGATGCTTCATAGTAATAGGCACTGAAAGCGGCCAAAAAAACGTTAATTAACCCCGCCTGATAATTTACCTCATGATTAGTGGTAAAAAATAATACAATGAGATATACTGGATATATGAGCATCAGCATACAGTATAATAAAGAATCATAAAAGTCATTGCCTTTTGTAGTTCCACGCACAATAAATTTGCATATATAATAGGGTATAAAATTGTAAATCAAGGCAGTTACTTTTACAATAAACCAACCAACTAAATCAATCCACTTCATTATGCCAACCCCGGGTTTCAAGTCATAGTTGATATTATCTTTGGTCAGGAAGTTAGATAATGCATTATAGTTGGATTTGAATTTTTCATTTTCCGGTTCGGAATATTGATCCTGCAGCCATTTTGCATCCGAGGCTCCATTCGCAAAATTCTTAAGCATAAACGCTACCATTTTATTTTGTAAACCAGCATCACCGGTTTTGTCGACCACTATACATTTTTCAGATAAGCGTTCTTTTAGTTTTTCATTGAATATTCTGTTAAAATATCCGGTTTCATCTAATTTATCAAAAGAATTCCTTTCCATGCTTTTCAAAAATTCTACTGTAGCCACAGGGTGTATTTTCGTCCACGAGCTATAATGTATAGCAACAGGCACTACTTTCAATCTTTCTGCAATTTCCGGATTATTCCATGCTTCAAAGGCCAATCGTGCCGTGCCTTTTCTGAGGGACCGTAATTCCCATTTATTTTCAGAAAGCCCTTCAGAGAAGATAACAAGAGCCCCTTTTTTTTTAAACACTTCCATACAATAAGAAAATGTTTCATTGTTCTTATGCATTAACTCTTTCCCCTCTTCTTTCCTAAATACAGGTAAAATATTTATGAAATGAAGTAAGGCCGAAACAATTTTAGGTTTAAAGAAATCTCCTCTTGCAATGTAATAAAGGGGTCTTTTCACCAGCGTTGTCATTAACAGCGAATCAAGAAAAGCATTAGGGTGATTGCATGCAAATATAACCGGACAATCCATAGGAAGATTTTCTATTCCCCTGATTTTTATTTTATCGAAAAAGAAATAGGAAGTAACCCTGATCCAAATTCGGAGAAAGAAATGTATGCTGCTTTTCACAAAATAAGTAATTTCAAAACCCGCTTGTTGCAAATTTCAGACAGAGTAAAGATATGGCAGAATTTATTGAGGTATGGCTATAATGTCTATAGTGGCTTTAGACGGTACATGCTTTTTATGATTTTCCAACGTAATTAAAATGCTTGAAGCAGAATCATAAAGACGGTAATTTAGTCTCTCGAAATAATTGCTAAAAAATGAAAAATCAATTCCTCTTTCCGGCATTGTATATAAACCCAATTCAAAAATAACCTGGGGTCGATATTGCGCCATTGCTCCGGCTGCGCCTTTCAATACATCGGATTCATACCCTTCTGTATCTATTTTTATAAGATCCAAACGGGTTATTTTGTGTTCTTTGCAAAAGCCATCTATGGTAATTGCATCCACTGATTCTGTTGACTTTACAGCACCCATATTTACAGGATGCATAACAGGTGCCTTCTCGCTATTCACCTTCCAGCTTGCAAATGCCCTCATATCTGAGTTTTTAGTTGATTTTGCTGATACGAATGCATTAATCATCTCAATATGTTTCGCAAGTTCCGGATTGAGGGATAGATTACTTTCAAGCTTTGCAATAGCATAATGGGCAGGTTCAAAGGCATAGACTTTTCCTTCTGGCACAATCTGAGCAAAAGGCAAGCTCATGAGCCCAAAATTAGCCCCCACATCAAATATTATTGCGTCTTTGGGAATAGTCATTAATTTACTCTTTGTAACATGCTTCTGGAAACTTCCAAAAAGGAACAGTGATAAATCGGTTCCCTCGGAAAGGTCAACTTCATAAGTAATATTATTACGGTTAATTATCCGCGGTTTTTTACCGTAAAAAATTGTAACAAAAAAATATAAAATCTTTGCTATATAAATATAGATTCGTGTGATGGGTAAATTATTATAAATAAGTCTGCGAAGCATTTACTCGAATTTTTTGAAAGTGTAAATATAGAAGTTTAAAGCAATTTGTAAAAGGTAGAGAAGAGCGCGTAGAAAGAACACCCTATTTATTATGTTAGAGTTTGGAAAGCTCGGCCAAGACAGTTTGTAATATCTTCAGCAATAAGGGCATTTTCCCCCCATTCTTCTGCTGCAATATCTCCGGCAAGCCCATGTATATATACGCCAAGAATAGCAGCATGTGCGGGCGGGTAAGCCTGCGCAAGCAAACTAAGTATTATACCGGTCAATGTATCACCGCTTCCTGCGGTAGCCATTCCCGGATTGCCCGTTGAATTGAAATAGACTTCTCCACCAGGGGTAGCAATTGAGGTATATGCACCTTTCAATATTACATATACTCGATATTTTACCGCAAACTCACGTTGCTTATTATATGCTTCAAATGCACTGGAAGATTTACCTACAAGTCTTGCAAATTCGCCTGGGTGTGGCGTTAATATGCTTTCAGGTTTCAGGAAAGACAGCCATGTTTTATTTTCAGAAAGGATGTTGAGCGCATCAGCATCAAGAACCATATTAACAGTAGACTGCTGTATCAGCATTTTTAGTCCTTTGGCCGCCTTTTCAGACATACCAATTCCCGGTCCGATTCCTATGGCATTATATTTAGATAAATCTTTAACTCCTGAAAAATCCTGTTCTTCCTCATCAGTAATTACCATAGCTTCGGGAACAGAGGTCTGCAAGATTTCATAACCACATTTGGGAATATGCGCAGTTAATAAGCCCACCCCCGCCCTAAGGCATGACTTGGCACCTAAAATTGCAGCGCCCATTTTTCCATAACCGCCTGCTACCAATAGCGCATGACCATAAGTACCTTTATGTGAAAACCTGGCTCTGTGCTTGAATATATGGGCACACATATCTTGTGTTACCCAGTTATCGGAAGACTTTTGCTCTACCAAGAACTTCTTATTAATTCCAATATCCAATATGTAAAATTCGCCAACATTTTCGGCATTATCAACAAACAAAAAGGAAAGTTTTGGCGTTTCAAATGTAAGCGTAAAACTTGCCCCGATTATATTTTTCTTATCAAAGCCGGTATTGTCTTCCATTGAAAGACCGGAAGGCATGTCAATAGAAATAACCGGAAGATGGAACGAATTTATTTTTTGAATGACCTCTGCCAGTTTTCCTTCCACAGGTTTAGATAAACCCGAACCAAGTATGGCATCTATAATCACAATATTCCTGCTCTTATATTGACTAATGTTAAGATCTTCTGCTTCTCTTATTTCAGTAATCTTTCCTTCTTTAATTTTTTCAAGTGCTTTTTTATTTATGGAAAAATCTTCGGAGGCTATAGAGAAAAAAGGAATGATGAATGTTTCAACTGTACACCCTTTGGCAATAAGTTGTCTTGAAATGGCAAGTCCATCCCCACCGTTATTCCCCATTCCGCAAACCACCATATATAAGGTTACTTGGGGGAAGTGTTCCGTAATCCAACGAGTACAAGTATCCGCAGCCCTTTCCATCAATGCAATGGATGAAATAGGTTCATGCATGACAGTATAGCTATCTGCTGCTCTAATCTGTTCAGCTGTTAAAATCTTCATAGTCTATATTTATGCATAATTAAAACTTAAAAAGAATATGATATTACTTGCCTTTAATCGGAACTACTGCCAGTGTCAACCTACTTATACAAACTAACTCTCCAGCCTCTGTTTTTATTTCTATTTGCCAAACCTGGGTGCTTCTGCCTGTGTGTATGGGCTTAGCAATGCCCTTAACAGTGCCATTTTTAACAGCCTTTATGTGGTTCGCGTTTATTTCTAATCCAACGCAATAAAAATTTGCGGGGTCAATGACCAACATAGCTCCAATGCTGCCTAATGTCTCGGCTAGTACAGCTGAAGCACCGCCATGTAAAATTCCATATACCTGGTGGGTTCGGGCATCAACTGGCATTGAGGCTTCAATGTAATCTTCTCCTATACCTGTCACTTTTATATCAAGAACCTCTAATATAGTGTTCCTCGCCATCTTGTTAAGTTCCTCCAGAGATTCTAATCGTAATTTAGCCTTCATAGTTTGAGTATTGGTACAAAGTTATGGGATTTGTTTGACTACCACCCTATCCTCCCCTTCTAAAGTATGCATGCTCAAAAATACGTATATTTGAATATAGCCTTCCATATGAAACGTATCATTCTTTTATTGATTTTACTTGCCTTTTCTGAATATACGGTAGTGGCTCAATCTATTATAATTTTTGACAAAACCACCCAGCATATGGGATTTGTAAGGCAGGGCGATACGCTTACTTTCCTATACAAATTCACCAATACCGGAAACCAGCCCTTAATAGTAAGCGATACCAAGGTAGAATGCGGCTGTACCGAGGTTGATAAGCCAGCAGACCCTGTGTTACCTGGGAAACAAGGGGTAATAAAAGTAACTTTCCATACGAATGCCGCCATAGACAGGCAAGATAGAACTGTAACGGTGATTTCAAATGCACAGAATTCGCCCGCGGTACTGAGGTTTAAATGTATTGTTTTGAAGGCCAAAAAGGCCTAATTATGATAAATATCGGCTCAAGAAACCTTTCTTAAATTAACTTTGCAGTTTACAACCAGTAAATCAACACACATGAAGACAATAGACTCCTATAATTTTAAGAATAAAAAAGCTCTTGTTCGCGTAGATTTTAATGTTCCTCTAGATGCTCAATTTAATGTAACAGACGATACACGTATACGAGCGGCGATACCCACGCTTAAAAAAATATTGCATGACGGAGGTTCTCTGATTATCATGTCTCATTTAGGAAGGCCAAAAAATCTTCCTGAAGATAAGTTTTCATTAAAGCATATTGTGGCTCCTTTAAGCAAACTTTTAGGAGTTGAAGTGAAGTTTTCTAAAGATTGTATTGGTGCTGCGACCAAAGCCCTCGCTTCAGCTCTTAAGCCCGGTGAAGTTTTATTATTGGAGAATCTGCGTTTTCATGTCGAAGAAACCAAAGGGGCTGAGAGCTTTGCAAAAGAATTAGCATCCTTAGGCGATGTATATGTAAATGATGCCTTCGGTACTGCCCACAGAGCACATGCTTCCACAACTATAATAGCCCAGTTCTTCCAGCACGATAAAATGTTTGGTTATTGTATGGCAGCCGAACTTCAAAATATTACAAACCTGCTTACCAAAGCCAAAAAACCATTCACCGCCATTCTGGGCGGAGCAAAAGTTTCGGGCAAAATTGCCCTTATCGAAAACCTTATGGATAAGGTGGATAACCTCATTATTGGTGGTGGAATGTCTTATACTTTTATAAAAGCACAAGGAGGAAAAGTGGGTAGCTCACTCGTTGAAGCCGATAGAATTGAGACTGCTTTAAACGTAATAGTATCTGCTAAGAAAAAAGGAATTAAGCTTTATATCCCTTCCGATACAATAATTGCCGATGCATTTAATAATGATGCAAACAAAAGGGTTTGTCCTATAAATGATATTCCCGATGGATGGCTAGGTTTAGATATTGGACCTGAAACTGAAAAAGAATTCACAAAGGTCATAGAATCCTCCAATACTATATTATGGAACGGGCCTATGGGTGTTTTTGAAATGAGTAGCTTTGAACATGGGACCGAAGTAATTGCAAATGCAATTGTAAGCGCTACAAAAAAAGGAGCCTATTCATTAGTTGGAGGTGGAGATTCTGTTGCTGCCATTAATAAATATAATTTGGCTGATAAGGTAAGTTATGTATCAACCGGTGGAGGAGCAATGTTAGAATACATTGAAGGCAAGGAACTTCCGGGAGTAAAAGCTATACAATCGGATGTTGAAAAGATAGTAAAGTAGCCCCTTCCCTATTCTTTTTAACAAGTAAATTTGCATTTTAATTCGAATAGAAATGTTAGATCATCTCAAAAAATTAGTCCGTCTATTTCGCAACAAGTATTTATCAGCAACAGTATTGTTTCTTATTTGGATTGCCTTTTTCGACCAGACCAGCATCATTTATGATGTGCATCTAACTCAAAAAGAGAAGCAATTGAAAGCACAAAAAATTTATTACGAAAAACAAACTTTAGCTGCAACTGAACAATTGAAAGAACTGCAAACGGACCCGTCAAACCTGGAAAAATTCGCGAGGGAAAAATATTTCATGAAAAAACAGAATGAAGATGTTTACGTATTAGTAGATCAGCATAACCATTTGCTGGATACTTTGAATACGAAAATTAAATAGATTATTTCAATTTCTGCATTCTCCCTTTAAAATGCTTTTTTACAATTTCCAGGAATGCTTTATGCAGATGTCCATTAGTAGCAACAATACTTTTACCAAACAGGTAATCATTTCCTCCATCAAAATCTGATAATTTTCCTCCTGCTTCCTGTACAATTAAAGCTCCTCCCGACACATCCCAGGGCTTGAGACCGTATTCGTAAAAGGCTTCGAAACGCCCCATTGCCACATAACATAAATCTACAGAAGCAGAACCAAGTCGACGCAGACCTTGCGTACACTTCATCAGTTCCTGGAATAATTGCATGTACTCTTTTTGCAATCCGAAATCATTATAAGGGAAGCCGGTTGCAATTAGCGAATCTCCTAATTTTTTCTGTGGAGATACGGAAATTTTTTTCCCATTCACTTTTGCGCCTTTATCTTTTATAGCAGAAAAACATTCTTTAAAATTAAGTTCGTTCACTACCCCCATAATGGGATTTTTATTTTCAAATAGTGCTATGCTAATAGCAAAGCATGGCAAGCGATGGATAAAATTGGTAGTGCCATCCAGCGGGTCAATTACCCAGGTGTATTTATTATTGAAGTTACCACCACCCTCTTCTCCCAAAATTCCGCTGCCGGGCAATATTTTCTGCAAGCCTATTATAAGTCTCTTTTCGGATGTTTTATCCACATAAGAAACAAGGTCATTAAAGCCTTTTTTCTGGATATCGGAAGGATTGAATTTGTTCTTTTCTTTTAAAATAAAATCACCCACCTCATGCGTAAGTTCAATTACTTCTTTGCATATCTTATCCAGCTTAAGTTGTGCTTTGGGCATGATTTTTATATTTATTGTTGAAGTAAAATATTCCTATTACCCCCGCCAGGAAAAACAAGGGAGCAATAAGCTGTGCCTGTGTTGCATCTATTCCGAAGAAGTGATATTTTATATTTACCCGAATAAGTTCAATTAAAAATCTTTCTATCCCATTAAAGACAAGATACCAGCAAAACAAAACTCCGGAAGCGTGAATTTTTTTTCGCATGGACCATAAAATAAAAAAGATGATCAGGCCCATGATTGTTTCATAAAATGGTGTGGGATATACACCGGGACTCAAGACTGTGCAATAATCACCCATACAGCCCGGTATGGGGATACCCGCATGTTCCACATTGTGGGGATAACCGAAAGACCACATCCAATCCGGAAGAAAACCCAGAAAAGATGGCTTTGGGTTAGCGTTTACGATACCCCAGTCACCATCTCCGGCCATTTGGCAGCCAATCCTGCCGACAGCATAAGCCAGTATCATTGAAGGAGCAGCAGCATCCACCATATTTAAAATAGGAATTCCCTTTTTCCCTGTATAAACCAAAACTAAAATTCCCCCTACTATCAATCCTCCATATACAGTAAGTCCGCTGGAAGAAAATATCATGGCCGGATTCTGGAAAAAGTCCTGATAGTTTTCAAGGGCATCGAATAATTTGGCGCCAATAATCCCTCCAATAGCCGCAATAAGCGTGATATTTCCTACTAACTGGTAAGGATGTAAAAGTGTATGCTCCAATTTAGGTTCCGGAAGTTTTTTCTTTTCCTTTTCACGATATGCAAAGTATGCATAGGCAGCCCCGGCTATCAGTCCGCCTAAAATATTTCCCTTTAATGAAAGAATAGTTCCTTGTGCGTCGGATTTAAATTCTTCAAAATTGAAAAGGATGTATACTATCTTAAAAAAGAGTATAAAAGCAATGGCAAACGCCTCAATCAGTTCCGCGGTAGTTGCTCTTCCCCCTATATAGTGTTCTGTCGGAATTGGTTTTAATATACCCTCGTTTTCCTTTCGTTTCAGTTCTTTGGAGAGCGCCCATGCAGCTGCAAAAAAGGAAAGTGCCATACAAGCGCCAAAAGTATGCAGCACCTTCAAGGGTCCGAATTTTATACCGAACCAGGCGTCAAATAATTCATAGAAGGATGCGTACATAGTTTAGTTGTCAGTTACCAGTTGTAAGTCGTCCGTTTTAATTTTCTCTTTCATGTTTGATATTTCACCATCCACCGTTCCCTCCGAATTTATGGAGTTAAGGCGAACTGTATACATAGTATTTTTAAGTATCTCATCGGAAGGAATCCGCACCCGAACATAGTTATCGGTATGGCCATATTGCCAGCCATCATTTACATGGCCTTCAAAAAGCACTTCCCTCTCCTGCCCTAAATTCTGGCTATAAAATTGATGCAGCTTTTTCTCCGATAATATCCGCAACATTTTCGTTCTTTTTTTGCGGATTTCTACAGGCACTATCTCTTTACTTTCTACGGCAAGCGTATTGCTGCGTTCGGAATAAGTGAAAGCATGAAGGTAAGAAACATCGAGTTCATTCAGGAAAGAATAGGTTTCTAAAAAGCTTTCTTCGGTTTCTCCGGGGAAGCCGGTAATTACATCGGCACCAATGCAACAATGCGGCATGAGTGATTTGATAAGTGAAACTCTTTCCACATATAATTCGCGCAGGTAGCGGCGACGCATTGCTTTAAGTATGCTGTCGGAGCCTGATTGCAGAGGTATATGAAAGTGCGGAACAAATTTCTCTGAGGTAGAAATAAACTGAATGATGTCTTCGGTTAGCAGATTTGGTTCAATGGAAGAAATCCGGAAACGCACAGGTACATTTACATTTTCAAGTTCCTGAACTAATCCAAAAAAGGTTTCGTTATGTTTGTCAGAGCCGGGTTGATTGATACCAAAATCACCCAGGTTTACACCCGTCAGCACAATTTCCTTTACACCTTTTGAAGCTATTTCGTAAACGTTTTTCAATACATTTTCAATAGTATTGCTTCGGCTTTTCCCTCTGGCTAAAGGAATAGTGCAATAGGAACAACTGTAGTCGCAACCATCCTGCACTTTCAGGAAACTGCGTGTTCTGTCGCCTGATGAATAAGAAGCGTGAAACTCCAAGGGTTGCTCAATTTCGCAGGAATGAATTTCGGCAAACTGATTCTTATGAATCTTCTTAAGGTAATTAGCAATGTTGAATTTTTCAGAAGCCCCAAGTACTATATCCACCCCCTCTATTTTAGCAATTTCTTCGGGTTTTAGTTGGGCATAGCAACCTATCACTGCTATAAAAGCTTCGGGAGAAGTATTCAAGGCATTCCGCACCACCATGCGGCATTCCTTATCAGCTTCGTTGGTTACAGAACAGGTATTGATGATGTACACGTCCGCCTTTTCTTTAAAAGAGACCTTATTAAATCCTTGTGCTGCTAATTGCTGCCCTATTGCCGATGATTCGGAATAGTTGAGTTTGCACCCTAAGGTGTAGATTGCAAATGTGGGATTAGCCTGCATAGCACAAAAGTAAGCTAATACTTTTAATGTTCCATCGTGTTTGAGTTTTCGCTATTGTATGCCGTTTTTAACATTTCAAAATGAGACGAATTTTCACGGATTACAATTCGTGTTTTTATGGGTTAATCAATTGTATTTCTGTTTGTTGTAAATGAGAATCCGGAAAATGAAAAAGTCGCATTTTGAGGGTCAAGATAATCAATTAAAAAGCAAGTTCGCAAAAGTCATTGACTAGTCAATGACTTTTTGAGAAAACAACATTTGCAGATATATACTTGCAAAAAACAAATACCATGAACCAAAAAAAGCCCCATGAAATCTTACGGCAACAATCTCTCATGATTGAGGAATTGGAAAAAAATTATGGCAGTATTAAAAATGCCGCTAAAGCTGCAGGCATACATCCAAGCACCCATTACAGGTGGATGAAAGAAGATGATGACTACGAGCGAAAGGCCACCATGAGCCGGGATGTGGGCTGCCGGAATTTAAAAGAAAATATTATTGAGATTGCCCTTAGAAAAGCGGAGAAAGGCAACGCGGCAGTGATAAACCAACTGATACGCACCTTTTTGAAATATATGCCCGATGAAATGAAAGATTTAAACCGGGCCAACAATGTACGACTAACACCAAGAATTAAATATATAGATACCCGGGAGGAGGCTATGGAAAGTTTGAAGAAAAGGGGGATGCCTAATGAATAGGTCGGAGCCCGACTGCCAAATATAAAATCATTGATTTTCGTCGATTAGAAGTTGAACTATACTATCAAACGCCAAAACCTACCATATAATAAGTCAAACCCACCGTTTAATAAATGTGGATTGACATACGCTATTAGTAGCGTATCTTTGTATTGAATTTAAAAAAACATGAAAAAGCTACACGTCATTCTATTTCTCATTCTTTGTTCATCAATGATAAACATGAGCGAAGCACAAAATCCTACCTACCAGCAAAAGCTCTTTTACACATGCAAAGTATGGGGGTTTGTGAAGTATTTTCATTCCAATGTATCTACTTGTGGCGTGAATTGGGACAGCGTTCTTATCCACTGTCTGCCATTAATTAAAAGTGCTGTAACACAAAATGACTTTAATAACGCTCTTGACACCTTAGTTGACGCTGCCGGACCAATGGCTATCACTCATGCTCCGCCATGTGATACGGTGCCACCAGAATTAAGCAGGAACCTTAATTTCAGATGGATAAATAATCCCATGATAAGAGCAGATGTACAGACTATGCTGGATACTATTAAAAACAATTTCCGCCCACATACTGAATGCTGGGTGAAAATTAATCCAAATATAGCTGATGGGGGATATCTGAAATTTGGCAGTGACAGTTTGATATTAAATATTAATGATTATACCAATTATCCGGATGAATCGCATAGGCTGTTGGAGCTATTTACTCACTGGAACATTATTAATTATTTTAATCCGTATAATTATATACAAAACCAACCTTGGGACAGTACTCTATACCAAAATGTTCTAAATATAGACAGCGCTGCCAATGATGTTGCCTTTTTCACCGCTTTTAAAAAAATTGCCTCTAACATGGATGATGAACACGTTCAGGGGTTTACTTTCGATAACTATTCATACTCTCCATTAAGTGGTTGGTATGCACCTGATAATTTAGCATTAAAATATATCCCTGGAAAATATGTAGTTGTTAAATCTGGTGTTATCGGCCTAACAATTGGCGATGAGATCATTTCTATTAATGGGCTTACAACCTCAGAATGGGAAGATAGCCTGAGGCCATATTTTTCCACAGGAGATTCTGCTTCTTTTCATTCTTATATGGAAACATTTATGATAGACGAAGCATATGGAGACCCTATTGCTATTACTTATTATGATAGCCTGAATAATATTCAAACTATATCAACAGTCTGTGAATCCTTTTTTCACAATATAAACTATTATCCAAATGACACACTTGCCAATGCTCAATGGAGATATTGGGGCAATTGTAATATTGGCTATGTAAATGCAGGAAAAATGCAGGATGCTGGCTCCGATGTATCTACTATGTACAGTGCTTTACAGAATACGAATGCCATTATATTTGATATTAGAAACTATCCTGCCAGTAATGCTGTATTTGATTTAGGAAATCAATATCTTTATCCTTTAGGTGCTACACCATGTACTAAGCAAATGATGCCTAATGTAGATTATCCTGGGACTTATTATTGGAGCTATCAATATGCTTATCCTGGAAATGCCAATCCTTATACTGGTAAGGTCATAGTTTTATTTAATGAACAGACAGAAAGTGAAGCTGAATTTGCGAGTATGATATTGGGAGAATTGCCAAATTCAGTGAAAATTGGAAGCCAAACAGATGGAACGGATGGTGATATTACATACTATAATCTAAGCCAGCAAATGGGTACAGGATTTACTTCTATGGGCTGGTTTTATCCTAATGGAGATAGTACAGAGCGTGTTGGTATAATACCAGACATCTTAATTTATCCTACCCAAGCAGGGATAAGGGCAGGCAGGGATGAGGTGTTGGAAAAAGCGTTAGAAGTGGCAGGGTGCCCGCTATCTATTCCTACTATTAATAATTCTAAACCGGAGGTAATAGTGTATCCGAATCCAAGTAAAGGGCAATTTACAATTCAGTCTTCAGTCGCAAGCAGTAAATCATTTGTTGAGATTTACAATGTGCTTGGAGAAAAAGTCTATAGTGGGAATCTGCCAGTTGGCGGACAGGAAGATAATACTATTGATTTAAGAAATCAACCTTCAGGGGTCTATTTCTACAGGGTTTTAGAAGAGAATGGGAATTTACTTGGAGAAGGAAAATTGGTAATCCAAAAGTAGCATTAACGTCATTGCGAGGCTTTGCGAAGCAATCTTACCCAACATTATATAATGAAAAGAGGCGGTGCGGTATATATTATGACAAATGAATTCCACAATGTGTTATACACGGGTGTTACTTCAGATTTAAAGAAAAGAGTTTACGAACATAAAAATCGGATTCATCCTGAATCTTTCACTTCCCTCTATAAAACCTTTAAATTGGTTTATTATGAAGGGTTTCACAGGATTGAAGATGCCATTGCAAGAGAAAAACAAATTAAAAGAGGTTCAAGGAAAAAGAAGATTGAACTAATAGAATCACTAAATCCAAATTAGAAAGACTTGTACGATGAAGTTCTTTTATGGTAAGATTGCTTCACTTCGTTCGCAATGACGAAATGACTCTACCCAAACACCTTCCCAAAAAACTCTTCCATTTTTCCTACGGTCACAACTTTGATAGCTGTTTTTTCAGGAATGCTTTATTGGAGGTTATTGCCTACGGACGGGCGGTTCGTAATTCTTTTAACAATAAGCGTATATGATTTCCCTTTATATTCATAGATAATTAAGGCATCTCCCGGACCTCCAAAAGAATGCCGTAAAGAGTTTCCGGGGCCTCGTGCTTGTGTTTCACTTTCAAATGCTATAATGGTATAATTCTTGTTTATAGTGTCAGTCTCCAAGTATCCATTATGCTGGCCAAGTTTTAAATTTAAACCAAAGCAACCACTCAAGTAAATGGAATCAATTACAACATCCTTGTTGTAAGGGTAAAGATTGATGGAGAAACGAGTGACGCAAGATCCTGCCTCCCCCTTGCACGTAGTTTGACCAAAGGCGGAATTTACATTCAAAATTTGAGCATGCATAGCACCCAAACAACAGGTAATTGCCAATAAAGATAGAATTAGTTTTTTCATGATACAAAACTAAGTTGGGAAGGTGAGGGAAGGATGAAGAATCAATAGCTATAAGATATAAGGGAAATATCTTATAGTTTATAGCCTATATCTCGATTTAATGATGAAGAGAGATTGCTTCACTTCGTTCGCAATGACGAACAAATTTCTACCCAAACACCTTCCCGAAAAATTCCTCCATCTTTCCCACTGTCACCACCTTGATAGCTGTTTTTTCAGGAATGCTCTTCTTATTATAGCGGGAAATAAATATCTGTTCAAAGCCCATTTTTTCGGCTTCAAAAATGCGTTGGTCAATCCGGTTTACAGGACGAATTTCTCCTGAAAGGCCTATCTCCGCTGCAAAGCAATATTTTGGTGAAACAGGTATTTCTTCGCTGGAAGAAAGTATGGCGGTAACAATGGCAAGGTCAGCCGCCGGGTCTTCCACTTTTAATCCTCCCGCAATATTGAGGAATACATCTTTAGCGCCTAAGCGAAAACCACAGCGTTTCTCCAACACCGCCAACATCATAGATAGCCGGCGTAAATCATAACCCGTGGAGGAACGTTGGGGAGTGCCATATACTGCAGAACTTACGAGTGCCTGTGTTTCTATCAGCAAAGGCCTTGCACCTTCGGTTATGGCAGCAATAGCCACGCCGCTTACGGGCTCTTCGCGAGCGGTAATAAGCACCTCAGATGGGTTGCTCACTTCCCTTAGACCGGCACCGGTCATTTCATAAATACCTAATTCATTGGTAGAGCCGAAACGGTTTTTGGTGGTACGTAATAATCTGTATAAATGGTGGGTGTCACCTTCAAACTGCAATACCGTATCAACCATGTGTTCCAATACTTTTGGTCCGGCAATGGAGCCGTCTTTGGTTATATGCCCGATAATAAATACCGGTACTTGTGTGGTTTTCGCATAACGCATCAGGTCTGCCGTGCATTGGCGTATTTGCGAAATGCTACCCGGGGCCGAATCTATATGGCTGGTGTAAAGCGTTTGAATAGAGTCTATAATAAGCAACTGGGGCTTAACGGCCTCCGTCTGCTGAAAAATATTTTGCAATAATGTTTCAGTAAGTATATAGCATTCCTGATTTTTAATGCCTATGCGTTTAGCCCGCATGTTTAACTGCTCCTGGCTCTCTTCACCCGAAATATAAAGCACACGCAAATTTTTAACCGCCAATGCAATTTGCAATAACAAAGTAGATTTCCCAATACCCGGTTCTCCGCCAAACAACGTGAGCGATCCCGGCACAAGGCCATCACCCAGCACCCTGTTCAATTCCTTATCGGGCATGGGTATGCGCGGGGTAGTGCCGCTTTCTATTTCAGAAATCAAACGGGGTTTATCAATCGCAGCCGTAAAAGCATTGACCGTTGGTTTTGCTTCCTGCTGAATCACTTCTTCCACATAGGTGTTCCATTCTCCGCAAGAGGGGCATTTGCCAATCCATTTGGGAGATTGAGCACCGCAGTTCTGACAGAAAAAAGCGCTCCTGATTTTTGCCATGATGTTAAATAAACTTTATTTTCCTGGCTGCGAAGGCGCACATTCTTAACAACAACAATCCATGTTTGAAACGGGAAATATTGGTGGAACCGTAGGTCCTATCTCTATAGCGAATAGGTATCTCAACAATTTTAAGGTTGAGTTTATAGGCGCCGAAAATCAAATCAAAATCACCAAAGGGATCGAAGTCTCCAAAAAATTTACGATTTTCAATCAAGCGCTGATAATCTTTTTTGAAGATCACTTTCGTACCGCATAAAGTATCTTTAAAAGGTTGTTCGAGAAGCCAGGTAAAAGCCCAGCTGAAAAATTTATTTCCCAACAGGTTTAAAAAGCGCATGGCTTCTTTCTCCATCGGATAAACAAGGCGGGAACCATTTACAAAATCGCCTTTGCCCGAAGCAATGGCATTGTAAAACTTAGGCAAATCTTCCGGTGGAACGGTAAGGTCGGCATCCAGAATCATTAAAATATCTCCGCTTGCAATATCAAAGCCAAGGCGAACAGCATCTCCCTTGCCCTTTCCTTTCTGTTTGTCTATTTTAATATCGTGGGTGGACGCATATTTTTTCTGTATCTCCTGAATCTTATCCCAGGTATCGTCGGTAGAGTTTCCTTCAATAAAAATTATTTCTATATGTTTACCAAACTTAGGAAGCCGTGTTATGGCGTTTTCAATATTGCCGCTTTCATTCCTGGCGGGAATAACAACCGATACGGAATACTTTGTACTTGTCTCTTCCGCAGTAATTTCAGGTATTGGCTTGGCAAAAGCATATTGGTTTATACAGAAATATTTAAAGAGCGGAAGTTTGGCTATGTAACGATTAAAAAGCGGGGCAATGAGGGGAATATTAATGGGTAACAGCATACGTTTTAAGTTGCGGTAAACATTAAATCCTGAAACGTACATCAAGTTATTAATATCCTTTTGTGTGAGCCAATTCTGGTTAGAGATAACAGATTTAAGCCCTAGTAATTCAGCCAATTTTAACAAAGGTTCCCAGGCATAATTATAATAGGTGACAATAATTTTGGTCTCCGGATGGCATACTTTATGCAGCTCAAGAAAAACTTTTTCAATGTCGTCCAAATAACCAACCAGGTTTGATAGAATGATCAGGTCGAATTTTTCGCTTAACTGCATGTTTTCAGCATTCATGCACTGAAAATCAACATCCGGAAATTGCTTTTTCCCTTGTTCAATCATGGCAGGACTAAAATCAATGCCCACTTTGCGTTTGCCTTTCAGCTTGCCAATTAATTCCCCAGTTCCACAGCCTATTTCAAGCACCGAAATTTCCTCGTGTGAAAAATAATCGCAAAAAAAAGTTATATCCTTCCAGTAATAGGAATTAAATAAGCCCTTGCGTGGCTTTTTCACAGCCATCATTTCAAAATATTCCAGTCTCGACAGAGTCTTTTTGCTCACAGTTATAAAAATTGAACGGGTAAAAATAGTTATAATCTTCACATAAGCGAATAGTCTGTATTTAGCTTTATAGAGCCCGTTCTCTTTATAAAGCATTTTTTTACGTATGTTTGAAGAATGGCAGCAGTTTATGGGCATAGGGGAGCCAGGGGGCTATATCCTGAAAATACATTGGAGGGGTTTCTATATGCGGCAACTCTTGGGCTAGATGGTATTGAACTGGACGTAGTTATTTCCAAAGATAATAAGGTAGTAGTATCGCATGAGCCCTGGATGAACCCCAAAACATGTACTAAACCCAATAAGGCTAAAGTAAGTTTTTTAAGGAGAAAGAATTTATTCCGGATGAACTATGCCGATATAAAGCTGTACGATTGTGGCTTGCGGGGTAACAAGGGATTTATAAAACAAAAAAAAGTAGCCGCTTACAAACCTTTATTATCAGAAATAATTGAGAAGGTGGAAGAAGCCGTGCGTAGCGCTCAACATCCTTTACCCATTTATATAATAGAAATAAAAAGCAGCTGGATTACAGATAACAAATTACATCCACCTCCGGAAGAATTTGTAAGGCTTGTATTAAAAGAGTTAGCGCCCTATGGTATCTATAGCAGGATACTTATCCAGTCATTTGACATGCGTCCGTTGAATATTATTCATAAAAACAACCCCGGTATTATGCTGGGCATGCTTGTGCGAAGCCCGCGTTTTATAAGGCGAAGAATGAATACCCTTACTTTTACACCTACTACCTGCGGGACTTATTACAAACTCACTTCCGAGCGATGGGTAAAACGTATTCATGCTTTAGGCATGAAATCGCTGGTATGGACAGTAAATAAAAAAAACGACATGCTGAATGATTTGAAAATGGAAGTAGACGGGATAATTACCGATTACCCTGAAATGGCTTTGGAAGCAATAAAAGAACTTAAGAAAATAAAAGCTTAATCTAGCCTGTGCATTACGGTAATTTCAAGGGTTTGCACATGCTCTCCCTTTTCATTGGTAAATTCATAAAACCAGGTAATTACACAGTGCCCCTTTTCAAGATTTGTTTTAAAAAATACAATGCTTACTTTCCCATATATAGGCTGGTTAGCATATACCGGCTTCAACAGCTTCCACTTATTTATTTCAAGGCCACAAATGATGGAGTCACCAAACATTTTTACCCAGTTGCGCACATGAAAAGTATTTAGGATTTGCGAGCCACTGGAGACAAGCCCTTTGAAAATACTTTTTTCTGCTACAGCCTTGTTAATATGGATATCCAACGGGTCATTGAGCTTGGCATAATCAATAATTTCCTGTTCAGTTAGGGTTACTGTTCCCAAATCGAAAGACTTGTTCAATGCAAAGTCTTTAAATGAATACTTTTCCATGCTTCCGGTATTTATAGTTGATATTGATTAGACGTCCAATTTTAATAAATACCTAATTTATACCTCAAAAGTAAATTAATTTTTATATTTGGACGCACCAAAAACTGTGAAGGAGAATAAATGCCCTTCACTATAAAACAAAATACATGGAAAATACAGCCGTAAAAAAAGGACATCCAAAAGCATTGTGGGTTCTCTTTATGACCGAAATGTGGGAACGTTTCGGATACTACCTGATGGTGGGGATTTTTCTCCTCTATTTAATGGACCCCCGGAAACATGGAGGCAAAGGGCTTGATTTTACTGTTGCATCTGACATTGCAGGTTCTTATATTGCATTGGTTTATCTTACTCCCTTTATAGGCGGGCTTATTGCTGACCGGGTTTTAGGATATAGAAAAGCCATAATTTTAGGAGGTCTTCTTATGGCTTGTGGATATTTCGGATTGGCACTGCCAGGTGATACAGCCATGTATGTATCTATGCTTTGCATTATTGTTGGTAACGGTTTTTTTAAACCAAATATTAGCACGCTTCTAGGAAATATTTACAGCGCTGAGGAATTAAAACCAAAGAAAGACGCAGCTTATAATATATTTTACATGGGAATAAATATAGGGGCTTTCTTCTGCAATTTTGTAGCAGCCTATTTGCGAAATGAGTATGGATGGGGTTATGCTTTTGCTGCGGCAGGTGTAGGAATGTTAATAGGACTTGGAATATTTATCTCCATGATGAAACATGTGAAAGCAGGGGATGTAGTAAAGCCGGTGCAAAAAGAAGATATGCCGTTGAATAAAATATTTCTGTATGTTTTCGCTCCTGCAATTATTGCGGGATTCATTGGTTGGAATTTTAGTAAGTTAATAGGCGGCTATCATATCTTCCATACTGTTACTAATGATGCCTTCTTTTTTGCCTGTGTTCCCATCATATTTTTTTATGTACGGCTTTATTTTACTGCCCACGAACATGATAAAAAGGGGCTCGGAGCCTTGCTTTCATTTTTCGCAGTGAGTATAGTTTTTTGGGTAATATATAATCAAAATAGTACAGCGTATACTATTTGGGCAGAACAATATACAAATCGCTCAATGCCTGCGGCAGGTGTAAAATTTACCGAACCTTTTAGAATGCTTCAATGGGATTCAAGTGATGTTCATACGGTTACTAAAATTGATAATCATTTTGTTGCAGTACTTGATGCTAAGGGTAATACTCAGGAAGTACAAGGAACAGATCCTTATTTACAGAATCTTCCAAAAGACCAATGGCCCAAAGCCGGAGAAAAGCAACCCCTTATTTCCACTGAGCTATATCAGTCTGCCAATCCTATATATATTGTGATTTTTACACCCCTGCTACTTGGTTTTTTTGGGTTTTTAAAAAGGCGAAAACTGGAGTTGAATACACCTATGAAAATTGCACTTGGAATGGTGGTTGCCGGGCTTTCCTCGCTTACTATGTATTTTGCAGCTAAAAGCACCAATATTTATCTGGACAAAACCAGTATGAGCTGGCTGCTAAGCACCTACGCCATATTTACGGTTGCAGAACTTTTAATCAGTCCTATAGGTTTATCTATGGTTTCCAAACTAGCTCCTGTCCGGCTTACGGCTTTAATGATGGGTGCCTGGTTTTTGGTGAATGCTATTGCGGGAAAAATTTCTGGAATGATGGCGAGTTACTGGGATAAGTTTGATGATAAGGGCAATTATTTCCTTATTTTATTTTCATTAGCCATTGTTTCGGCCATCATTATGTTCTTAATGGTAAAGAAACTTGCGCAAGTAGTAAGGGAAATGACGGGAAGCAACTAAAATATTATGGTGGGCTGTGGCGGGCTCGAACCGCCGACCCCTACCTTGTCGAGGTAGTGCTCTAAACCAGCTGAGCTAACAGCCCTATATTATTTATCCCTGTCAAGCAGTGCTTCTGTCAGTCCAATTAAAATATCCTTTTCAGGCGTTTTAATAGAGGCGAGCGCTTCCTTTACTTTAGAATAATACAATTGCATTTGCTTATTAGCATATTCTTCCACCCCTAAACTTATATATATATCTTTTACTCTTTTCACTTTTTCTGCAGGAGAGATTTTTGTGTTTCCGATTAATAAATTGATCTCCGTTTTTGTTTTCACTTTGGCAAGTTCGAGTGCCTTAAGAAGCAAAAATGTTTTTTTATCCTGAATAATATCGCCTCCGGTTTGCTTACCTGTCTTGCCCGGTTTACCAAACACATCAAGTATATCATCCTTAAGCTGGAAAAGCATCCCCAGGCTTTCGCCGGCAACGTTCATCCTATTACAATCCAAAGCCGAGGCACCGGCAAGTATAGCACCCATTCCCATAGAAGCAGAAAATAAGGCGGCGGTTTTCATACGTATCATGTGCAGGTAATCCGGTATGGTAACTTTGTTTTGTGTTTCGTAGTTCATATCAAACTGCTGCCCTTCACATACCTTAAGTGCCGCATCATTAAAGAGCCGGAAAACAGAGGGCAAATATTTTTGAGGGGTTTTATTTAATTCCTGGTACGATTTTATTAATAAGGCATCACCACTAAGAAGCGCAACATTTACATTCCATTTTACATGAACAGTTGACTTGCCCCGCCTGAGTGGAGACTGGTCTGTAATATCATCATGAATAAGTGTAAAATTGTGAAAGAGTTCGATGGCGAGAGCGGCAGGAAGCGCATTTTTAATTTCCCCCTTAAACATTTTGCAAGTTAAAAGGAGTAATGAAGGTCGCAAGCTTTTTCCACCCAAGGATAACATATACCGCATGGGATCATAAAGCTCGCGGGGTTCAGCAGGAAGGTTTTTACAAAAAAAATCTATTTCCTTTTTAACCTTTTCCTGTATCAGTTCAGGTATATTCACTTATCCGCGCTTTATAGAATGAACTTCGTATTATTCAAAATCTTCTTCAGGCCTTCTTCCAAAGTTACTGGCTCTCTCGAAAGTAATTTCTTCATCCTGCTAAGATCAGGCTTTCTGCGGGTCATATCGCCTTCAGGCAAGGGCGGAAGGTTAACAATTTTCGAACCGGAATTGGTAAGCTTAATAATAAGCTGTGCAAGTTCAGCTATTGGTATTTCCTGGTCGCCGCCAATATTCACAACATCATTTATATATAGATTTTTTTGGAAAGCAGTGAGACAGGCATCTACATTATCATCAATATAACAAAATGTGCGGGTTTGTTTACCACCGCCATATAATTCTATGGGTTCATTTTTTAACGCTTTCGTTATGAATTTTGAAACAACAAAGTCTTTCGTTTGCCGGGGGCCATAAGTATTAAAAAACCTGAAAATAGTGTATTCAAGTCCATATTCCTGTTGGAAGGCTTTGAGATATGCTTCACTGGCATTTTTCACAATGGCATAAGGCAATCGTGAATTTAATGGCGTGGTTTCTTCGTGTTGCGGAAAATGGAAAGATTCTCCGTATACTTCAGATGAGGACGAAAAGTAAACCCGTTTCACTCCGCAGTTTTTGGCAAAAGAAAGCAGGTGCCGAATACCCGAAAGATCATTCAAAACCTTTACCGGATTTTCCAGTGTGCGGTTAACGCCTACTACGGCAGCATAGTGAAAAATATAATCGAAGGCTCCGGCATACATAACGCCTGAAATGTCTCTCCAATCATTCACATCACATTTAATGAAACGAACATTTCCATGCGGAGATTCGGGTATTTTAGCAAGGCTCCCGGTTGCAAGGTCATCTACAATAACTACATAGTTATTCTTGTCAGCGGCCAATTTTTCAGCTACTGAGCTACCTATAAAGCCGGCGCCTCCTGTTACAAGAATTCTATTCATGGTTTTTCTATTAAGGGGTTTTTAATCGTTTCTTGCGCTCTGCGTATTTGGATACAAAAATACTCACTTCAAACAGTATAAACAACGGAATTGACACAATTACCTGCGAAGCCACATCGGGCGGGGCAATTAAAGCGGCGACCACCAGAATTACAACAGCGGCATGACGGCGATATTTTTTAAGAAAAGCAGGCGATAAAATACCAATACTCGTAAGTATATATGACACCACCGGAAGTTCAAAAATTACTCCGGACCATAAAACCAAGGTGGTAACCATAGAAATATAGGAACGTACATCTATATAGTTTTTTACATCGGTTCCGCTCATGCGGAATGAACTTAAAAAGGTAACGGTCCAGGGAACGATGACATAATAACTAAATGCAGCGCCCATAAGAAAAAGCAGACTGCTAATGGCTACAAAACCCCTTGCCGATTTCAATTCCCTATCTTTTAAAGCGGGTTTAATAAATCTCCATAGTTCCCAAAGCATATAGGGAATTGTTAGTACAAGAGCGGCAATAAATGTCCCCCAAATACTCATCATTAACTGACCGGCCATAACAGTATTAATAAGTGTTATGTTTACCTGGTTCATGCATAAATCACCCCCTAAATTGAGCATTCTGGAAAGATGGCAAAGTGCACGATACGTAATGAATGTGGGCCTTGTAGGGCCAAAAAGGACGGTATAAAAAATAAACTCGTTGAAAAAAAACATTACTCCTGTAACCAGGCAAAGCACTATTACCGATCTCACAATATGCCATCTTAACGATTCAAGGTGGTCAAGAAAAGACATATTATTTTTAGTCCCGAATAGGTTTCTGAGTCGTTCCAGCATAAAATATGATAATTTTATCCCGCCGAAATGCGGAATAAAAAATCAATGGACAAAATAACGAAAAAAACGCTTTCAGATGAAGCATTATTGCTTAGAGTGCGTAAATATTGTGCTTTACGGGAGAGAAGTAAAAGGGAGGTAAGTAAAAAACTTTCTGAACTGGGTGTTTTGGAAGATAAAGCCTTACTGATAGTTGAAAAGCTTCAACAGGAAGGCTTTTTAAATGAAAATCGTTACGTATCTGCCTATGCACGTGGGAAGTTCCGGAATAAGAAGTGGGGCAAGAAGAAAATAGAAATGGAATTAAAAAAGCAAGGAATTCCAAAAGAATTACTACAAAAAGGGTTAAATGAAATAGAAAATACAGATTACCTTCAGGTATTGGATAAGTTACTAATAAAAAAGTGGAAAACCCTGAAAGCAAAAACCGGCGATGATACTTATTCAGACAATGACTTATTTACCCCCGCAATGCAGAAACTCATCAACTATGCTATGCAAAAAGGGTTTGAGTACGATATTATACTGAATCGTGTAAAAAAGATACTCTAAACCTCTTACAAGCTATTATTTATTATTCGGGAAACTAACTTTTGGAGCAGAGGAAGCAGCTGCATCAGCTTCGAAATAAGCCCTGTATTGCAACCCAAAAATTCCAGCAAAAATATTAGCCGGGAATCTGCGCACATGTGTATCGAAATCTTGAGCGGCATCATTGAACCTATTTCTCGCAACTGTAATACGGTTTTCAGTTCCTTCCAATTGAGCCTGTAAATCCAAAAAGCTTTGGTTTGCCTTTAGGTCAGGATACTGTTCAACAGTAACCAGCAATCGTGAAAGCGAGGAACCGACTTGAGACTGTGCTTGTTGAAGTTGTTGCAAACTTGCCTGATCGGGATGATCGGAGTTAATGGTAACTTTTGTTGCATTTGCCCTTGCATTAATAACATCGGTAAGGGTAGATTTTTCAAAATTAGCATAGCCTTGTACGGTAGCCACAAGATTCGGTATCAGGTCCATTCTTCTCTGATATTCAGCTTCTACCTGATGCCAACTGGCTGTAACATTCTCATCCTCCGTTACCAATGAGTTATAGGTATTCTTTACCCATACAAATATGATTAAAAAGAAGGCAATTACTGCTATTAGAACGATATATCCCTTTTTCATTTTAGATTTATTTTATTTGCAAACGTACAAATTTTACACTTATAGACGTGTATAATTAAAAAAGCCCTTAGAAGTTCGTCTAAGGGCTATCTATAACATTTTATAAACTATTAAAGGTCTAACGATACCCCCAATGTTGCCTGGAGTACGCCTACTGACATTTTATAATTAGTGGATTCACCATTTAAAGAGTTGGTTCCTTTAAAGTTCACATCAGAACCAACGTAATCAAGGCCCAATCCAATGCCAAGCACACTGGCCATCATATATTTAATCTTAGCGCCGGCACAGTATCCAAAGGAATTTCCGGTTGTAAAGGAATTTTCTACAGATGACGTTACACCACCAAAAGTTGTGCTTGGAGAACTTGAAGAAAGCGTAGGATAATTACTCGAAACCAACCCAGCAAGTAATTTAGCTTCAATTTTTATTTTAATGAGTTTAATAGAGAAGAAAGGGCCAATAAGGTATTCCGTAATTTTATCACTTCCGCCTGAAGTATATGTAGTATTAGAAGTGTTTAATGTTGATACATTATTTGAATTGGTATTTACTCCATATTGCAACATTCCTCCAATTAATGGGATAAATTTAAATCCAACATACCCGTCGAAGCAGGTACCCAGTTTTGCATAGCCATTTATAGTGGTACTATTCGGTGAAGGCAGACTCTTGGAGCCATAGTCACTGGCAGGCACTGAAAGGCCACCATCAAGCCCGGCAGTAAATTGTGCATTTGCGGCATACGATGCAATCAAAATAATTGCAGTTAAAATGTGTCTTTTCATGGTATTTATTGTATTATTGGTTATTGCATTTTCATCTCTTTAATAAAAGCAAATATATATCAGGTTTTATAATATTATTGAAAGTTTCGTCAATTTGAGTATTTTAAAGGGTGAAGGTTTAAAATACATGGTTAGAATTTATCAAAAACGCCGAGCCCAAAGAGGGCAAAATCATATTTTACAGGGTCTTTGGGGTCGAGGGTTCTTAAATTTATGGTGAGTTCATTAACTGCTTTCCAGTCATTCTGTTTTCTTTCCAACAATCCTAATTTGCGGGCTACCCTGCCTGAATGCAAATCGAGCGGGCAGTAAAGCAGGGAAGGAGAAATGCCTTTCCATATTCCAAAATCGACTCCCCGTTTATCATTACGCACCATCCAACGTAAAAACATGTTTATCCTTTTAGCCGATGCGTTTTTTTCTATATTGGCTATATGCTTTGCTGTTCTTCCGCCCGGATTTATTTCCAGGAAAACTTTCCTGAAATGAATAATTCCGTTTTTCAAGTCTTTCTTGCTTTCCCCGGAAAATATACTCTCAAGCCCACCCTGATAGTGGTAAATATTCTGTAACGATTGTATAAAATAAACCACATCGGCATACTGAAATGTTCTATGCACAAAATTTGCAAACCGTTTCCAATCCTTCTTTTGTGAGTTCATAATAAACTGATAGGGTTCATTATCCATCAGTTCCATCAGCCTGTTAGCATTTCTGACAATAGTCGGCCGCTGTCCCCAGGCTATGGTAGCAGAAAAAAAAGCTGCAATTTCAATATCCTCTTTTAGGTTAAACTTATGCGGAATGCTAATGGGGTCAGGTCCAATAAACGAAGGACGATTATAAAGTTCGTATTTTTCATCCAAAAAATCCTTGAGTTCTTTTTCAGCGA
>Ga0302185_10000204_pt1 | contig 46773 bp, 44 predicted proteins | sample II_Bog_E1_1_FD_200231 | JGI IMG/M metagenome (GOLD analysis project Ga0302185, IMG submission 200231) | Peat permafrost microbial communities from Stordalen Mire near Abisko, Sweden - II_Bog_E1_2 | ecosystem: Environmental > Terrestrial > Soil > Wetlands > Peat | place: Sweden: Abisko... | reverse complement strand
ATTATCATGAAGGTTCAGGAAAAAATAAAAACAAGTTTATGATATACTTCAATAGTGGTGATTTTTGTAAAGGGCTAACACTAGAATAAACCCTCTAATCTTGTTATCAGCGAAGTTTTGGTAGTCTTGGCTCAACTAAAAACGCAGCTGCTCAAAGAAGTTTTGATAATTAAGGACTTCTTTCAACTCTGCAAGAAAACAATCCCGTTTTTTATGATTGGACCAAGATATATGTTATTTACTGCGATGGAAGTGCGTATACAGGAACTCAACAAGATCCAATTTTATATAAAGATACGAAGCTATATTTCAGAGGATATAATAATACCCTAGAGCAATTTTACTATTTGGATCAACACTTTGACTTTTACAATGGAGATTCCATTGTGATTACTGGAGTATCGGCAGGAGGATTGGCTACTTATTTTTATAACAGTTATTTGGTAGAACATGCAAAAACAGCAAAGGTATATGCTATCCCTGACAGTGGACTATTTATCACTGATTATTATTCGCCCATAGCAAGGATGTCTGTAATTCGCATCTATGCTGAAAATTTATTTAAGTTGATTAATAATGAGGAAATAGGTTTTCCCTATCCTGAATGTTTGAAATAATACCCAGACGATATTGTTCAATGCTATAATACCGCAAATCTTGGAAAATACTACAAAGCTCCGATGCTCATCGTAGAATCGCCTTATGATTAATATTCTCTTAATATAATCGTAATTGCAGGGTGCCTCACCAATAAAAATCCCCCTTATAGCATCATCTCCTGTAACACAACTACGAGGGAAATAATTGAGGATTATCGAAATAAAACCCTTCAAGCTATCTATAGAATTAAGGGTAATAGAACAGATGTGGGAGTTTGGTCACCTTCCTGTGCCCAACATGGATTTACTGATATGGACAGCTTTACCGACAATCGATATAAAATTCCTTCTGTAGATGGTCCTTTGGTTCACGAAGCAATAAGTGAATTTTTATCCAATCCTGATTCGGCTCCATGGTATTTGGATCAAGTTCCTTGGCCATTCAATCAGGGCTGCAATGGTATTTAGAACAGTAACTTACGTAGTTCAGTGATTTGATTAAGAATAATAAAACTTTGAGTCATCTAAATTTAATATGATTAGTGTTTTGAATCGAATAAAATTGACGATAATTTATATACTTTCTAAATTTATTAAATATATAGACTATGTCTATTAATGGCTATCATTTATGTAACAATATCCGTAATATATTATAGTTTTATATAATGATGATTAATTGAGGTTTAAGTCCCAGTCCCCGCGCCTTAACTGCAGAGATGCGGAAGAGGTGAGTGGAGCTGCCTTGTGGCGGATCCTCAAAGACTTTTGGCCCTCGATCCCTATCAAGCAAGTTGAAGGGATTTTGATTAATTTTGGTTAGCAGTCGTTAAGTAGATTTATGACCACTAATCTAGATCTCTCGAACCAAGATCATACCCTTCCCTAAGCAGAAAACGACTTTACTCTTTTCGCCACGTTTTTTCAGCTCCTTCCTTTGAGAGGGCACCGATTCCCATTACGTAAGGCACTGGCAAAAAATCGATCATACTTGCGAGGGAGTTTGTTTGGGTCTCACTTATTACGTCTTCATTTTATATTTCGAGGCAGGCTAGCTGAGGGTTTTAGGCTTGGTGTGGTCCATATTCCATATAAAGCAGTAGTTTCTTTCGCTCCTAATTCAAATGACAATCAACAGCTTCGTGCAGTAACCATTAAATTCGCTTGTCCTTGAAGGGAATTCTGCTTGAGGGCACCAAAGGTCCGGCAATTGGCTTCTGCTCTATTTGATTCCCCTACATAAGCTGGGACAAGGATTTCGTGTGGTGATTCTTTCAAAAATATATTTCTTGGCGCCATGTCTAAGCTTGCAAAAGCACTCTCACTTGCACTTACAATATCTAGTGTGGAGACAACGGAACGGAAGTCAATTAGAATGCAAAAATTCATGGGTCGAGACCTCGCACGAGTACACTTACCTAAATAAGGAAAGGAAATTTTGTGGCGCATTACGCGGATTAAAATATATTATATATTTTTTATAATGAATGAATGAATGGTAATCACTAGGCTTCCAAGTCAGAAGACAGGGCTACCGATTCAGGGTCAAGTTCGGCGAAGGGTTCATGTTTTCTGCCTCACCAACAATTGCAATGATACAGAAGGTTTCTTGGAATTAGACTCACAATCTTCTAATCATATTGATGTCCGCTTTTGTAATAACCATTAGTTTATTTGGACCAATTATATTTATCAAATCCACATTCGAGTCTTTATGTTTACTCTCGAAGTGTTTCCAAGTTAGATATTTTTATAATATTCATTGAGAAACACAAAATAATTAAATCTATAAATAGACAAGTATCTTATTGTTTTCATAACAAGCCCTTCGGCCGGCAGATCATATAGTAAAAGATTATTTTCAATGGAAGTGAACTCATTCATAATAACATCATTCTAGGCATAGCTCCATTTCCTCACATTCCGCCCAAATCGTCCCGCTTTCTCTGTTATTTCATGCTGTGAACAGTCGAAGGCGAACTTTCATCATCAGATGATTCTTACAAATCGAACTCCTTATTTTATATTAGGTGAAGCTACTTACAATTTTTTTTATGGGCCAACCATGAGGGTGGACTAGTTTTATCTCCCTCATCTTTTGAGACTGTATTTTTGCTGTTAGATATCTCCTCTTGGAAAGTTTTAAACATGCGGATGTTGAAAGTGGCATGACGATGCAACTAAGGTTGCTAATTTTGAGATCTCCTTCTCATTCTATCCTCCGACGTTTTCCAATCGTTCAGCCAAAAGTGAAGAGAAGCCTCCTTGCCTGACAGTCTCTATTCCCTCTTCTTCAGCAACCTCACTACTAAATCCTTTGCAAAAAAACTCCACTTTGCCCAAACACTTGGTTCAAAGCATACGGTGCCCTGAATGATATTATTAACCGTATCGCAATGGTACTCAGATTCGAATGGTGTAACCCCTGTAATCATGCGATATAGCGTAACTCCAATGGACCATATATCAACTTTTTAATCATACCCTCCCCCCATAAGTATTTATGGTGCCAGATAGGGAAAGGTTCCAATAATAGTGAGCATGTCTCTTCTGACTCCTCTTTGATATGTTTTCTTGCTAATTCCGAAATCAATGATTTTAATCCTTTTCTACTGCGCGTCAAAGAGAATGTTTTCTGGTTTGATGTCACGGTGGCAGATATTACGGTCGTGGATATAGTTTATCGCTTCAAATAGAGAGGAAAAAATGATCTTTAGTTGCTTAATAGCAGCAGAACTACCTATTAATCAATCACTCCCAGCTAAAGGAGATTTGGATAAGGGAAATACTCCATTATGAGGTATGCCACCCGCTTTTGCATGTCAAAATACAGCGCGTGATACTTGATAATAGCTGAATGACGGAGTTATCGTATGCTGAGAAAGTTCTTTTTAAGTTAGAGTAGGTGTTCCTCATCCATGGTGATGATTTTGACCGCATATATTTTGCTGCTACCACGATACTGACAGGTGTGTACTACAGCATTGGCTCCTTCTCCAATTTTACCTTTGAGTTCGTACTTCTTATTGAAGGAGTTGACATTGTTCTGATCCTACTCCTCATCCTAATCCGAGAACTTTCGCAGTAGTTTTTCGGATTAGAACACGTCTGCCACTTGCAATGATAATCTTCTATTGCGGTTTCTCTACTGTTTTGCCTAGACCTTTAGACTGTTTTTGGACAACACTGTTATGTGCTGCAAAGATTGCTTGATTTGATGAATACGTTCACGACGGGCCTATGAATTTGATTGCATACTTAGATATTATATATAGCAGGAATCATACTAGTATTGGGAGGCCGACTTTATTCGACAACATCGGAGAGGATTAAGGCAGTAATGAAGGCTTAATTTACTTTAAGGCAATTTTTTTCATATTTTTTTAGAACAATGTCTAAAATGCGTTTTTTGATAAATTGAAGTCAATGATCAATTGTTGAGTGCTTGATGGCTTAGGGAAGTCATTTTTATGCATGCTCTTTTCTCATAAGCTTAATTCTTATAAGTCAATTATCATTTAACAGTTGCTTGATCCTGCTTCTAATTGACCAGTTTTTCCTCTCAGATCTTTCAGCTCTATCAAAATTTACCTCTCCTCCTTATTCTTATTTAATAGTCGTTGCCCCGTAATAAATCATAATATCCCTCACTATAATTTACAATATCTATGATGAAGGCAAAATTAAAAAAGCCATTCCCAAGGCAAAATCCAAAGATAGTTTTGACCAGTAGTTAACAGAGTAAGCAGAAGACAGTTATCAAGTAGGCTTTGGATTTATTCGATGCTGATGGGTCTGGAGTCATTGCTATAAAATAATTGAAAGTAGCACTACGGGCAATTGGATTCTAACCAAAAAAAGATGAGACTAAAAGACTTACTTCTAAAATTAACACAAACAGAAGGAGAAAGACAACTCCAACTCCATCAATTATGCCGAATTTCTTCAAATAATGACCGTCGAGATGAATGAAAAAAATCGTCTGAGGAGATTGAAAAAGCCTTTTAATTGTTCGCTTTCCAAGATAAGCAGACCATTAGTTTTGATAATCTGAAAATTACCATGGAGTTAGGCAAAACCATGGCTGATGATAAAACTTAAACTTATGATATCCAAGACTAATGGGGAAACAAGTCATATCCTGTGACGAAGGAACAATTCGCTCAGGTTCTCACAAGAGCCGCGAATCTATCATGATCTAATTTCACTTTAATTAAGTTAATAGAAGAAAAAGAAAGGAGGATTGAAGGGGAGATATTCAATAAAAGATTTAGTTAATTTGGGAGAATGACTCAAAATTGATGGGGATAAATATCAACAGCCACGATGGGTGGATATGCCATGCAGTATATTGGATAGCTTAAAGGTTGATGAATTTATTGTATAAAAGGATAACAATAGTTGTATCCATAAGGTGTCTGGTAGCCATTAAAATGTGAGTTACTGAAACCACTTAATCCAAAGCCTGCTTGTAATTGAAAGGGCGCAACAAATAGATTATAATTGTTACAGTGCATATTCTAGCCCGCCATCATGCTACCATGCATAGTAACATGCTAATCGGCTTCTGGATTAGTTTTAATCTGTTTCCTGCAGCAATTCCCCTCAATATCCCTATCCTCCTCAATATTCCTGACAAGATAGCAAGTCTATGCTGAATTAATGTTTCCCTCCCTTAAGTTTTTCCCCTTGAAATCATCCTCCATCTCAATGATATACTGATTAAAAACCGAAGCTCGAACATTTGTTCGATGCATGTCCGTGTTAATATGCTAAATACCCTCACATATACATCGATGTACTCCTCATACTTCTCACGACAAACACTACAGACCATCGTGCTCGAACGTGGCTTAGGTTCGTACTAAATAGAAGAAGTATTACTAACTGGGTCAGTTATTACTCTGTCTCATTGACTTTCTTTTAATGGTTGCGGATCAGTTCACGTGTGCTCTAAAGATAATCAATCTCAATTGGAGAGGGTGTACCTTTTCGGAGGGCAGAATGAATGAGGGAGTGGCGTAACAGCGGTCGCCACTGAAGATGGGTGCTTCATAGTGTTTGCAGTGATCACTATTTTTCTTATGTTTGGTCTGTTTGGTGCGACACATGGTTAGGTAAGCGTTGAGGTGATATCGATGCTCTCTTTGAATAGCTTTTAGGCAAAATGTATGTTTTTGACATTTGGAAACTGCGCAATTCTAATTGTTCTGCATCTAAAAATAATAATTATGAAAATCAGCGGGGACTGGATAGATTTAGCATTAGCAAGAGGTATTAAAAAGATATCTTTATGAACTAGAGAAGACAATTTGGTGAAATCATGCGTAGAATAATTAGCTATGAAAATGATGAGATTTAGAATAGTTGGATATTCGATTAGTTTGAGTAGTAGTGATTCAACTTTTTTTGCCCTCCAATCATATATATAGCATTTCTGTATCATTGACTGCTGATAACCCTCCACATTAATTTCTTTATACCCTTCCTTATGATTTCATTGATCAGTTTCTTCTTCATAACTAATCATAAAGTTAATACTATCATAAATACGTGGATTTACATCTTAATTATAATTATTCAAACAATGCTTTAGTTAGCTGCAGTCATTACGACTGGAGGTCTCCTCCTCTTTTCATCGGCTTTTCCTATCGATCTCTCCCTCTTCACCAATATCGTCAACCTAATAAATGATTCTAAAAATCTATAGGCATCGATTACCATCGACTCTTTACGAATAAATTATCTCTACGATGCTATTCTAGGATTGGTTTACATCATTGCCTGGCGGAAGGAGATCGAGCTTGAATATCCCGAAAAATTACTTAAGGCGATGAGTTTGGAGTGGAAGGCTGCCTATTAAAAGATTATATGGAAAGGTATACAGCTTGCTATTTAGATAAACTTGTTGTGGAGGCACCTGCTTTTGAATCGTATTGGGAGCGTGCATTCTAAACTTGGAAGGATTATGTCGTAGAAAAGGAGAAGACAACAAAGGGTAAAATGGCTGTTTATGATTCCAAAAAGAGTGGAAAGCCTAAAAAGGAAAAGGAGGAATCAAAAGTCATCGATGTAGTCAAACCACAAGAAGAGGAGGAAACAATCTAAAAGGCAAATTAAAATCCACTTGAAGTAGATACGAAAGGCCAAACTGTCAGTTAAGTATAAAACATTGATGAGTGGGATAGTCTTTCTCCAAAATAGAGATTTCTACGTAAACAACAAGAGCTGAGAAAATCAAAGGGCGGAAAATCTCCCAAAAAATAGTAGGAGTAGAAGGAATAAAAGGCAACGAGAATTTGGTAGGGCGGCAAGGTATCTAAAAAATAGATTTAAAACCTTGATCGGTCAAAAAAATCACGCGATTCTTCTCCCCCTCAAGCCCAACCAAACAAGTACTTGCTGTAAAAAGATGAAAACCCCTCAGGTTTTTTGGACAGCGATTAAGACTAATAAGACGAAAAATCGAACAGTTTTCTTAATAAGTGGGTGGGAAAATTCAAAAACGTGGTGGGAGATAAAAAGATCACCAAAGACGATTTAACTGAAGTACTGGCTGATTTTAAACAAAAACTTATGGAGAAGAATGTTGCTCAGGAAGTTGCCAATCAAGTCGCAGATGCAGTTGGAGCCACACTCCTAGAATCCAAAACCAAAAGCTTTACCACTGTGCATAAAACAGTCAAAGAGGCCATGAAATAAGCATTACGAAAGATTTTAACTCCTAAAAGAAAGATTGACCTCATCGTCGAAGTCACCAAGGAGAGGTAAAAACTAAAACCTTATGTGATTGTCTTTGTTGGAGTCAATGGGGTGGGCAAATCTACCAATCTAGCAAAGGTTGCCTATAAGCTTAAAAATGCTAAATTGTCAGTCATGTTGGCAGCTTGTGATAACTTTAGGGCAGGAGCTGTCGAACAGATAGAGACCCATGGACGCAATCTTGATATACCCGTCTTTCAGAAGGGTTATAAGGAAGAGCCTGCGATGATTGCCTACGAAGCTATTAAGGACGTACATTCTTTCTAATCTAGGCGACTCGTAAACATATTGATGCTGTTTTGGTCGACACAGCTGGTCGTATGCAGGACAACACTCCTCTGATGAAAGAGTTAGCTCGTCTGGTGAAGTTAAATAAACCTAATCTTGTTGTTTTTATTGGTGAGGCATTGGTGGGTAATGATGCTGTTGATCAAATTACTAAGTTCAATAAAGCTTTGCTTGACGAAGCAAATGAGACCTTTAAACCTGAGATCGATGCCATTTTGCTGTCTAAGTTCGATACTGTTGACGATAAAGTTGGAGCTGCACTTTCGCTGGTCTACTCAACCTCAAAGCCTATTCTATATGTGGGAGTGGGTCAGAAGTATCCAAATTTAAAGGAATTAAACGTGACAACAGTGGTGCATTCGTTGCTCGCATGATGAATCATAAACGAAAGATAAAGTCATATAAATTAGCATAATTAGAGTATGTTATTATAATACAATTTTAGCTTTCTGCGGTTGACAATTACAAAAATAAATATATATTTTGGAATGTAATGGCGTTTATAAATGCAATTTGTTTAAATTTAATCTCTGAGTAGAATATGGATATGCCTTGTATTTTATAGTTATCTATGCTGAGCGAAAGGATCACTGCTTGTGACATTTAATAATGAGATGACTCATAATAAAGACAATAGTTTGAGTCCGACTTATTACAACTAAATGCATCAGATTAATTAACGCCCATTACCCATCAATTTATCGTGACAGCAACAATATTGTAAGCTTAGAGGCAAATGTCTGAATCTTATCATCAAATCAATCAATTAATTTTCCATTTTCTTGTATTTTAAGTCTATTCCAACAGTTTATTTTAACCAAACCATGCAAGCCAGTTTCAATTGTATCCAAATGATATATATAATCCATGACAGTCTCCCCCCTCCAATTGGAAGAGCCCATCTTTACAGTTAAGCTGCTATTATTGGGTGAGTCCAGCGTTGGTAAGACTAGTCTCGCCAGTCGTTGTATAGGCCTAGCTTTCGAACCCAATGGTACACTTCTCACCATTGGAGTATAAGTTAAAAAGATCATGAGACACTCTCACGGCAAAAAAATTCGTCTTGAATGTAAAAGCAGCGTAATTCAGTATGGGACACAGCCGGTCAGTAAAAGTATCGGACTCTTCCCTCACAATATTTCAGAGGTATACAGGGTATCATGGTCGTGTATGATATTACAAACATGTAATCCTTCGATCGGGTGAGGGACTGGTTGGCTAAGATATAGCAAAACTGCGTGCTTTAAAAGTTAGTCCTAACTCTTATTGGTAATAAAGTGGATCTGTAATAGTTACGGGAAGTCAATCCAAAATAAGCAGAAGGGTACGCTATCAAAAGGAAGGTAAGAGGGAAATTATGCAGATGAAATTTAAAGAAACCAGTGCAAAGACGGCCGTCAATGTTGAAGAGACTATCAACGATATGCTAACAGAGATTATCGAGCGGGGGCTTGCCGAAAGTAAGAAAGGGGTGGTGTTGGAGTTGTAAATGTAAAAATCTCGGAAAGACGTCGATTCGTGTTGCAGTTGATGGGCCAGTGATCACGTTAATATCTGTACTGCTTTATAAGTATAGCTAATAAGCTAAAAGTTTAAATATGAATAACTGCAACAACAAAATAGATTGGGCAATATGAAGTTGACGTATTGATGCAGAAACTCTATAATAAATATAAGCTGCCACCAGAGTTAATTTATAATAACTTAAACGACAGTTAATCGCATGCTGCAACAGTAGAAAAAGAAGCGAACGCGCTCAGGCTCTCGTTCAGTACATCCCCCTCATCTAGAAATCGCACAAAAACAAAACCAATGATTTCTCAGTCTAACTCCGCAGTAAGCAATTGACCAACCAATCCACCTAACCTTGCAAAATCAAAACAGAAAACAGCTCCAGTCTTAACAAATCACGACCGAGCAGAAAGACATCCACCAAACAGCAGAAGAAACATACGTATCTTGTTGTTAAATTAGTAAATCCCATAAAATGGAACTGAAGGTATGATGACCATAATTTAGGACCAGCCCAGCCACTCCGTCTCAGCCGATAGAAAGCACTCTCTGATGAAGATGAACAAAACCGAAGCTAATTATGATCACTACGATCTATAAAGCAGAATCCTGAAACTTAAGACGCACATGCAGCAGATGCAAAGACCAGTATGCTCTAACCTTCATATCCTTGAAGAGTACTATCAATAAGTTCGATAAAGCTTTGCCAATCTGTAGGAGCCACTCTATTCGTTTTGCAATGAACTCCATAGTGTTTATACCCATCCCCTTAAAAAGTTATTTGAAATGATGGGGCCCTACTAAGAACTGCTAAGAAAGAAGGAGGAGTTAACTCAATTAATCGATTTGCAAGTAGCGCATAATGAGGAAATGTTTGGAAAACTTGATCCTACAGAGCTGGAGATATTTAAACTCAAGGAAAAGATTGAGGAGCAGCGAGTTATGATTGAACAAAGGAGAGCACTTAAATAGCAGCAGTAAAAATTCAATTAACACTTCAAGGAAGCCGCCCTATCGCCCAAGCACTAAATACCAGTCAAAAAGGACAACATTGAGCACATCGGCCGTGGTCTGAAGCTAAATCTCTAAACTATTAGTAATAAATAGGGTCAATTGGGCTTTCACTAATAATTCTACTCTAAAATTTAGTAGTTCAGCTAGTCGTGGCGGGATCAGGCCCTGCGCGAGAAACGCTTCTGAATTACCTATTTTTTGATATTGATTAACTGTATGGTTAAGTATGATATGATATAAATTATTTGTCAAAATTTCATTTGCTGCAACTCACGAATTATCTACTTAAAACTTGGACGCTTTGATGGGTCACGGTCCCAACATCGCCGCATTAACTTTGAGAAGAACTCAGGAGTTTTCTTAGGAATTGGAGGACGGAGATCGTTGTTAAGCACCTACATACTCACTTGGATGCCGGAGAGATCTGAATAGAAGAAGCGATACGTTTGAAGGGGGGTTATCGAGATGCGATTTCCCATAGAATTATTCCATAGCTAAATACGTCAGCCTTCTCACTATATTTCTGACTGGCGATGACTTCGGGGGCCATCCATTGATACGTGCCTATCTTGCCAGTCATATAGTTGTCCAATCCTTTGGTCCAACCAAAATCTGCCAGCTTCACCCTTCCACTTTCATCTAACAGCAGGTTTAAACTCTTTAGATCGCGATGCAACACAGGAGGATTACAGGAATGCAAATAATGTACGCCTCTAGCAGTTTCAAGAGCCATTCTCTTTCGTTATTACCAGCCTATGCTTAGCTATAAATTTTGTATATTCGACCATAGTGATCCTCTTGAGCAGTACTCTAAAACTATAGCGAAATTTGGAGCTTTAGTGCATGCTCCCAAAAACATCACGATATTGGGATGTCTGAGTGCTTACATAGCTGCGCATTCACTGAAGAAATCTCGAACTGCACTCTAAGATTAAATTTTAAACATCTTAATTGCGACTGTAGTCTCCCTCCACAGTCCCTTGTAGATGATCCCGTATCCTCCCTCCGATATTTGGCTCTCAAACACAAGTTCTTCAAAATCTATCTCCATATTGCAGTTGAACACTCGTGGTTGGACACCTAAATCGTTGAGTAGTTGTTCTACATAACAAATTCAATACTTTACTCAGGACCGCAGAAATTATTGCCTGTGCATCTGACAGATATTCTCCCCTTATTGGATTCTTCCTCAACAGGTCCTTCAACCTTTTGACTACTGAGAAGGAAGGTAGTGCTGCTGCCTGCTACGATTTGAATATTGTCGCCAGTTGTCAGCGATATTTTTAGAGACTGGGGAGCAGGGATTATCTTTTTATCGTTGAGGGATGATATTTGACCAAGAGAGTTGTCACCCCACCCAAAAAGGCCGCGATTTTCGGAAAGTGCGAAGAAATGATTAGAGCCGCTAAATATCTGTCGTACTGTTGAGAATTTATCGATTTTTCTTGGGCAGTCACTAAACCTTCTCTAAGTTTCCTTATAGTATTCTCCCAGTTGATAGATCTCCCCCTTTCGTGTTAGAAATATCACATTTTTATCACATAATTTGACATCAATAACCTCCTATCCGTTTCCGCATGTCACCGCAGTAAAAGTTTCATACACCTTCTCCCCGATTGTTCCAACCAGATACACTCTTCCGCTGGATAAATAGCCGATACTGCTGTTACCAGTTTCAAGTTTATCTATTTTACCACTAGATTTCAGTCTAATTTCAGTAAACTAGTTCACAGTTCGTGCCCTCCCCGTACCCAATGCATACTTCTATCCATAGCCGCATGTAAATAGTCGATCACGATTGGTCAAAGCTGCAGAGTGGATGGGGCCACAAGCCATTTTAACTACGACTTCGTCATGTCCTAGCAAAAAAATAGGCTTTTACTCTAGTTCACTTTTGGATTGGAGCGAACTTAGACCTGCCAAATTAGTGATGTTTGCTAACTAGGGAAGATCCTCTTTACTTCTACGCTGTTTACGCCTACATTCACTGAGCGTATCAGCAAAAAAACTTGCCTTTGGATTCTTTGTTCCGCCTGGCAGAAGAGAATGCACAAGTACAGGCTTTTTTCTATCGTCAAATCCCCCTAGGCCAAGCTGTCCTTTAAGATTAAAGCCAAATGTATAAATCTAGCCCTTGGCATTCTGAACAAATGAGTGATATGCTCCACAGTAAACTGCCATAATCTTCATATCTTTAATCGAATGCAAGGGTGTCGGTTTTATGATGTTATCTCCCTCCTGTCCCAGTTGCCCATAGGAGTTACCTCCATATCCATAGCACTAGTTTTTATCTAAGTAACAGAGGACATACTGTTTATGATGAGAGCGTGTTATTAACCAACAGCTACTGCCACGATGCCTTGACCAACGTTGACCCACCCCGACTCATCTCTGTTTTAAAGACCACGACCCCATCGAGTGAGGTAGCAACTTTCGGCAGGTGGTAAAGTTTCCTGCATGGATGACTTGAGTGGCGACTTATGTATTTCGGAATAACTGCGATTGACCTCCAACTCCTTGACTCTGGCTGTCTTCTTGAGTTCGCCAATATCAAATGCTTTCATTTCTTAACGACTATATTATAATTGAATGTGCTTCCTTCAATAGAAAGTATATCATAACATAAGCAGTAACAATATTAGCGGAATCATTCGCAATTGTCCTCTTAACAGAGTAAACCCAGCCCCTTCACGCATAGATCCAACTAATATTCTCTCTCTTGAACACTGAACCAATTTTGAGGTTAATCCGCACTGCCGAAATAGTTAGCTGATTGGTTGTCTTCTGCCTCCTACTCTTCTCTATCCGATACAGTCGACTGGTTATCGTTGCTATTTTAATGTTGTGCCTGACTTTCTTCCTCTTGCTTAACCCCCTACAAACTACCATCCTTATCAACTTTTCTTCCCCTTTCGTAACGCTAACTGAATAGCCAATTGATTACTTGTATGTACTGATCATTTAAATAATCTTAGTATACATCTATCGGCTATGTTCTGGCTGCATCTGCTTGTTTTTACGACTCGGTTTCCACTGTGCAAATTTTAGTAACAGGTCCATCATTTCCGAAAAGTCAGTCAGGGTACGCGCAGCCTCGAGAAGATGTGTTAAAGCGGCCGGTTTTAAATTCCTCATCTTTTTGGTACTGTCTTTAAATCCGAAGTGCTTATCCATTCTTCTTAACGCCCGACGAACAGTAGAATAAAAATGGTTCTTAACTGCATTGTCTGTGCGTCCTGTAAGTAGTGCGGCGATATCTTTCCATTTATTTCCAAGTTGTTCATGCGATATGAAGAGTAATGTTTATTCTTGGGTGGACCATGGCGTGCGTGTGATGTTGGGTGATAATTGGTTGTACCATCTGCGTTAAAGGGGCAGTACCTCTCTCGAATTTGTTTGGAAGAGCGACAGCTAGCACAGAGTGTACGCATTTGAGAGGCTATAGTGGTCCACTGAGAGGTACCAAATTGACCGATGAGAGTTAGAATGATAGTGTCTTCCTGAATGGGGGAAGGGTTACCTCGTTGGTCCATGGTTTTCTATCTGTCATTAATGTTTTAATAAATGACTGTTAAGATATAAAGCCCTGTTTAAAGCGATTTCTATTTTATTTAAAACAACATTATTGATAGGAGCTTAAATTTATTGAAGGGAAATCATAGCAGAGGAAGATAGGGCATCAACAGAAGCAGACAGCCTATTTGCAGGTCATTAGGGGTTAGCCTATTTAAGATAGGATTATATTTTTAATTAGTTCAACTTGAATCATGTCAGTCCCGCAAGAGGTCACCAGTCACTATAACAAAGTTAAAGCGGAGTACGCTGAAATATTCAAACGATATATCGAATTGGAGGAAGAGAGGAGAGAAAATAACCTTGTTCTTGCCAATTTAGCACCGCTCAAGGGAGAACGCAAGTGCTGGAAGGTCATTGGAGGAGTGTTGGTAGAACATGGCATCGAGGAGACGAAACACACCCTAAAAGAAACCATTGCCATGCTGTAGTCCACTTTAAAAGCATTGGACGAAGAAATGGCTAAAAGACAGAAGGAAGTGGTGGAACTGTAGCTGAAATACGGCCTAAACCCAAACAACAAAAAGCAGTAGGATAAATGATGGATGCTATTTGATCATCAGTCTATCCCTCTCGTCAATCTATTTGTCTACTTAAAGGCTTCAATAACAATAAAATTTTGGATGATGTCTTGAGATAAAGGATCAATATCCTCCAAGATTGGTAAGGTTACCCCTCTTCTCTTGTTCTTGCTCGATAGAAATGAACAAACTCTTAAAGTTCCCAGCTCCAAATCCCTGATGGTTTTTCCTTTGGATAATTTCGTAGAACAGGGTTGGCCTATCCTACACTGGCTTGGTGAAAATTTGTAAGAGGTATCCCTTCTCATCGTAGTCCAACAAAATTCTGTTTTTCTACAACAGGTCAATGTCCTCAGAGACTTTCACAGTCATAGTGGGAATGTTTTTCCGCATATGTTCGTAGTAGGTGTCAGGGATAGTCAAAAACTCCACTCCTCGGGCTCGCATCGCCTCAATTGTTTGAATGATATCAGTGGTGAGCAAAGCAATGTGCTGTGCCCCGGGACCATGATAGTAATCAATATACTATTGAATTTGAGATTTCCTCTTTCCAATAGCAGGCTAATTGATAGGCATTTTAATGTTCTCATCAAAATCAGTTACTACGATAGAGCGTAGAGCCGAATAAGCAGTGTGCATAATGGTTTAATCCACTGACCAAAATCGATGAAATCCTAAAGCTTTTTCATATAATTGAGCAATGGGTTCCATCTCTTTGTCCGGCTGATTACCAACTATGTGGTCCACCTTCACGAAATGGATGGGAGGAAGCAAAGAGTTGAGGTTTTCCTTCAAATGATGGGGTTTAAAACCTGGCAGGAAGGGCCCTTTGTAGTTTTTACGATCAACGAATGTGTGAGTGGTGTCACCATATGTTTTGATGGTGGCAGTTATTACCGTTCCATCTTGATCACTGGATTCAGTGGGAGGTTGGACGGATACGGCTCCATTGGCGATGGCATGGTCATAGATAGCTTTGACATTCTCAACAACAAAAGAGATGTCTTTAACTCCATCACCATGTTCTAAGAGGTGAGCATTCATTTCAGCTGAAGAGTCACGGTGGTAGACCGAGCAGAAGACAAATGTAGCACCTTCGTGATTGCGCACAACATGGCTGACAACCTTCCTTTCCCCTGTTTCTAGACCCTGATAGGCAAGGTAGTCAAATCCGAAGCGAGAAGTATAGTAAGAGGCAGCCTGCTTGGCGTTTCCTACCCAGAAAGTAACATGGTCTACATAAAACAAAATTTACCAAAAGAGTACACCTGCCCGAATGCTGGTCTTGGTTTTGTCTAATCTTGCATTAAAGATATTTTATTGATCTATATTCTGATACCCATATAAAGAAAGGTCTATTACCCAACAGCCATCCAGTAAATACGGAACTATAAGATGTCGCAACAATCATTGCAAATCAACTGAATAAGCAAATTGATGGGGCTGATTATATATTAAGAAAAAGTATTTATTCGCTCGCTTGATCATGGATAATATAATTTGCGAGTTGGATAAGCAGTTCATATTTTATTCATTTTAAAGACCATTTTAAATAGCTGTTCAACTACTTCCTCATTTGTACTTTGCTGCAGTACTACATCCCAATCATAATATTAAAATTGAACATCAATATTTCGATTTGTATCGGCTACGCTGTTCGTTTACATTCTTTGTAGGTATTCTCAATGATTTAATGGGGCTTGAGTTCAATTCCTCAGGCTTAAATTGGTAGAGCCATAGATTAAGGCCAGGGTATTGTTGCTATACTCTTGCTTTACCTCTTTCCTCGCCCTGTGGGCTACTGAAAGCTGAGAAAGAGGTTGAGTCCTGATCAATTGAGCCTTTTTCCCAGTACCTCTTGCTTTTTTCACTCTAAAGAAAATATGAACTGCTCATGTTCTGCAGTTATTTACTTTTGAAACTGGCATCACTGTCCTTATTTATCTTATCGATAGAATCGCTATACCTTTACTTCTTGGGATAATTTTTTTGTTCTCTAGTTTTAATTAATTTTATTTGTTACTCTCTCTCTTTTTAATTCTCTTCAAACCGGTTCTTATCACGAATCAGTCCATCGATAACCATCTGTAGTCGTTCATTTTATATTCTGGTCTTTCTTTCTCGCTAAATGAGGGCCGACGCTAACTCGTAGCCAATTTCATTGGTATTATGCTACTTTATCAAGCGAATGGTTTCTTGAGGCTTACTCGTTAGCATGTTTTCCATACGATTAAGCTTTGCCCGTTGAACTGACGTAAATTATTGCTGGGAAACTACTGACTATTTGATATGATCAAGTTTATGCTCAATATTGCCCAGTCTTTAGTAGAAATTTACTAAGGAGTTGTTCTCCGCCCTCTATTTCTGGCACCCATCGCAGTTATCTACCTCAGTCCCTAATTACCTTCTTCATGCTTCTCGGTGAGTCGGCATCTACTCTCCATTATAATCTAGTTAAATAATCTCGAGTATAACTTATCAAACCCACAATAATTATACATTTCGAGTTTATATCCCTACCTTTTCATTGATCGTTTATCTGTTGATATCTACCCATAATTCTCATAATAATATCATGTAAAAAGTATCACCATCCAAACCATAACAAAATATGTTCATTTTATAGAAGAGGAAGAAGTTTCTACCAAAAATCTTCAAACACGTCATTAACTTTACCCCTTCCGAAATAGCCGAAGCAGTCCTACTGATATCTATGAGCAATGATCAGGTCAACCTCTTTGACTAGCTGGCCTCTGTCAAACGTAGCCCTGAAGAGAAGGTGAACCCTTCTGTTTTTAAGTTTGGTAATAATGTTAAACTTATTGATCCATCTGATAGTTTTCTTCAACCGCAAATGTAGTATAAATTCGTCACGATGCACTATCTGATGAATACAATAAAGCGAGTCAAATTCATCTTCGTCTTTACTCATAGTCAGACAGGTAAACGTCCCATGAGATAAATCAGAGACACTCTTCAAACAATCTTAAAAATGTTTGATGAATCTATAGATGTAGATGCGTTAAGTAGAAGTTGTGGCATAATCATAACAGATGACGATATGTAGTTCTAAATCAAGGATTACAAATAACGTATCATCAATCTTGGGTTGGATTAGGAGAGTTTTATTTAGGACGTTAGGGCTAAAATTTTAGGCAAGGCGATATTTGCACAAAACCATGTCTTGCTTTGCAATCAGGAGAGAAATAGTTTCAACAAAAAAGGAGGAGAAGTTAGTCTCAAAAAAGATGAAAATAAAGGCTTGAAATATTCCTTCTTGAGTTTGATCAACGAACTTGACTATTTCCAAATTGGAAACACCTTTTCCCCATCCCTCCCGTCCAACTACAACGATTACATCGAATGCAACATTCACCTGATTTGGAAGGACATGTACGATCTTCTCTATAAGAATATGGATGTTTTAATCACAGGCCACTTAACCTCAATTGAGAAGCAGTAATAAAAAATGACAAAGGAAGAAATGCTGAGAAAGAATGGCTAAGCTCAGTTAATTTAATAATTAAATCTGATCGGCTTTTACTCCATATTCTTGCCCGCTACAACCCCAAAATCGCCTCTGATTTTCAAACCGCAACATGCTACCTTGCGTCTGTTGTTCTTTATCAACAATTTCTTCTAAATTCTGGAGTACATGCTCCTCAAAAACAGATAATCCACCATTCTGAAGATATAAGTGATGAAGGACATTGTGGCTAAATTATTCGATGCACTGGAAGGAGGACAGTACATCTGCAATCCAGCTATTCGCACATTTTTTATGAGTTACTTTGAAATACATGATTTTCTAGACAACGGCACCTCAGATACTGTGATTCAATACTATGATTTTACAGATAACATTAGAAATTTAGAATGCTTCAACGAACTTATGGGAACTTTCATTTTAAGATTTATTCAACTACTTGAAAATGATATCTAAGAGAATGATCGCAATGGGAAATACGTGTACAGCCAAATTTTTTAGGGAATTACCAAATTGTTAGAACATTTCAGTGGCAATTAATTCACGTTTGTGACGGATCGGATTATCAAAAAAATAGCCAAATGCCAAGCTAACTTGGCCTATAAACAAGTCAAGGAAAGTATGTAGACATCTAACACCAAAATAACTGTGAGTCTCTTCCTCAAATTCCTTCGCTATGCATGTGACTGTCCCTTCATCAACAATTAATGCATCGACGAAGCCTATATCTACCTCGGTGACGAACTCACAAAGGCAAAAGAGTGGAGACTAGCACTTGAAATGTATAGCATGGCCCTTGAGTCCAAGGCCTATCTAAGTATTATCAAACTGTATGAAAACAGCTTGGGAATTGTCCCCGAACTACTCAAGTATATCCCTAGATAATAGTGGACGAAAATTATTGAATATTTTAGATAATACTGCCAGTTTTTAACCAAAATAGGCCTAAATTAGAAGACTAGAGAACTCTGTCTTTAAGGTTTGAGGATAGCCAAAGATGAGGATATTGTTGAAGCCATCAAAACCGAATTCATCAATGCTCGGGGAGAGACCAGTCGAGATGCACATCTCAAATTCCTTGAAGATTCTATTTTATAAGAGCGACGGCCTTAGCACTAACCTGCTCTCCTTGATAAAATTTAGGATACCTTCCTCCGATTGAATAGATTAGGCAATGATAGTTGAGACAACAGAATGATAAATCTATATGAATGCATGAAATCAAAAATTTTTGAAGGTGGGTGAGTGGATATCGCTGTTAACTTGTTCATTATCTTCACCCTATGGGAAAAGATCTCTAAAGGCTGTATGGGCTTGTCTTTTGGGTTATTAGTAGTTTTAGGTTTACTCTTCTTCATCCTACTCTTACAAGGGGTTCATTATGCTTTGCATCTTGGACTTCTTGCTATTAATGTCAGTTAACAACTTTTAAAAACTAAAACGCATCGGATTTGTGCGCCCAATGAGCGGTTATTGATTACGAGACTTACTGCTTTAAATACATTCGTTTGAGAGGCTGGAGGGGGATAGTTTAGTCCCAAGGTATTGCTCATAATACTGCGTGAATGTGTTGACTAACTCATTCGGTTCGATATTAAGATTATCTTGCTCCAAAAAGGTCTGTTCATTCACTTGGAGTAGTTTATCCAACTGTTCGTGCCTTTTTCCTAAAGGACTATGCCCCCTCTCATTAATATTTTGCAGTGAATGTTCAATATCTTGGACATATTTGATTGGCTATTTTCGTTTCTGAATAGAGTGATACTTACAGAAGTGTAGTAATCGCTTATTATACGATTATCAATGCTCTGCTGCTATTGGATATAACTGAAAATACGCTAGTAGTAATTGTTTAGTTGAGAAAGGTTGTACTATTAGATTTTTGTTAGCCTATTAGCAACTTCGAGGAGAACAGTTCGTTTGCTTTAAAGTTGACTCCGATAGCTGTTGCCCTTATTAAAACTTTATTCAACGCCATTATCTTCTGTTTGAACAGAGGCAGTCATTTCTTCCACTATAAACCCCTGCTGGACGAGAGGAATCGTGCATTTGGAGCAGTAGTAAAGCTCCGCTCCATCGTTGTCTTGGTTGACTACTCGGTATTTGGCCTAAATCACTGATTATTTACTCTTTTGCCGTCGTTGTTGATGCATCTAATCTAATTAGCATCAGAACTGTTGCTATTGAAGGGTTTAAATTTGTTAAAAGAGCGGCTCTCAACTAATTTTGACTTGTTGTCGCCCCCATTTACTAAACTGCCAAGTAAATTGACTGGACAAATCGAATCTTTGAGATTGGCAGTGCTGTCCTTTTTAGAGAACAGCCCTGAAGAGATAGAATTTTCTCTATTGATCGTTTTACATTTGGGCTAAATAAGATTCTTAAAGCTGCTGGAGACTCTCAGATCAGAAAAATTGGTAGCAGGCAGTAGTGATGGGCCCTTTGAGACGTTGAGTGTATAGTAGTTTCTTTATATCGGGGGATGACCACTATCATCATGGTCAAAACTGATTTTAGGTCCTTATGGAGTGAGTGCTTTTTTTTGAAGAAGGGAAGGGCCTTCGTTAAGCTTTTTGTTGAGTGCGATGATGGGGCTGAGATTTAGTCTGTTTTCAGTTGATATTTGATGGGATGTCGGCTTGCCTAACCTGCATAAAAACAGATAAACCCCTCATTTTTAGTGTGGTTATTCAAAAAGTTCTCCTTATTATTGGGTGACTTATGGTTAAACCCCCCAATTTTATGACTATTGATGGGGGTTGAATTCATCTGTCCGCTGCCAGTAACAACTCTTGTCCTTACTGGCGTAGATGCCTTAGCGATGGAGAGTAGTGGCTGCATGAGGCTGTTTTGTTGGTTGCTATTAGCAGAATTGGAGATGGAGGGGATGTTTCTTTTGTTTTACATTTTAACGGCAATAAACTTATAAGGATTATTAGGCATATCATCTAGGGATATTAGACGTTGTCAATTTGGGAGAATAGCCATAGTTTCAGCAACAATTCAACGAATATGGGTTGAATGGACGGAAAAAATAGCTAAATCAATATATTGATGATAGGATCCTGATCAAATTTATAGTTTTTTATTGTTGTTATCCTTATATGACTTATCGTATTTTTATGATCATTTTTTATTTTTTTGCTTGATACCCTACAATTTCCTTCTGGTCTTTCTTCCCGAACCTCCATCACCTTTTGGTATCTAGAATTGAACTGTTAGTTGAAACATCTCCTTGATCATATAATAAATAAAAGGAAGTAGTACATATGCGAACATTGTAATAATCTCGTGCACGTTATCATCATCTGCAAGATAAACTGCTGCTCACATCCACATCCACTAAATTCATCCACTCCGAACAGGAAATTTTCATCCCTCCCTTAATGATAGAGAAAAAACAAGTAGAAATTGACACCCTTCAACTCGAACTCTAACTCAAATACTATGAATGGAGAACAAAAACCTAACTACCTATCGTTAGAATCACCGATTTTGAAGTTATTAAGATGACTCAAGACAAATGCCTAGTGGAAGTTGCCTGTGAGAACTATCCGGCAAGACTCACCGAGCTTAAAGACATTGCTCTTTTTAGGATGCTCTACCTCTTAAAGGAAACGCTTATTGGCTGTGAGAGACTCCGAGACAAATTCGGCCCCTTTCGCTTTACCGCTCGTATGGTGTGCCTCAACGATTCAGGAAAGTGCAAGGTGTGGGTAAGTGAGAATTTCTGCACTAACCACTTTACCAGCAGTAACAGTGACTAATCCACCTTCTTACAGTAGTTGTTCCCCCTCTTCGAGAGTCGAAGTTCTAAGTTGAAAAACAGTCATCTATTTTTTCAGTAATTACATCTTTGCAATTCATTCTGCATGGCTCTTAATTTTATTGAAAATTACTCGAGATAAAATAAAATCAGCATCCCCACCTGCTGCAAGCCCACACAGAAAGAACTTGCACTCCCAATGAGCTCATCAGATCCGGTTTTCGATTTCAATTGTGCTACCAGTCGCTCTCCTAAATTTTTAAGTCCTACTTTAAGAGGGTCCCTGAAACCTTAAGCGAAGTATTGGAAACCTTCCATCCTACATCCTTTGCACTCGACTAACCTAAAGGAGTAAAATTAACTACACGAGGACAATATGAAGACCTCTGGCGATACCGCTGCTGATATATACGCGAGCAAAACTATGAGTCACAACTAAAAGGGTCCATAGAAAATGGATACCTTCTTTGGTCAGACAAATGGAAGATAAATAGTGTTCAAATCATCAGAATTGCCTTCAAAAATAGGGACTGAAAAGCCAATGAGTTTTAACCGCAAGATATGCAGTTCTTTTGAATAAACTCAATGTTTTACTCCCACTTATACGCGGAAAGAATGGGGGCATCATGATTTCTGCAGAACTGAAGCTGACGAGTGCAAAGGTCAGCACCCCTCCACCATCACCTCTGAACCCCCCCTTTCCATGATGACCAACATTTTCAGCAAAAATAACTGGTAAAAGACGGTAAAGGGTCTATTCACTGATGAGGACGAGCTGAAGAAATCAGTACATCATGGTAAATAGAAGCGTAGTACTGACAATTTCAACCAACTGTAACTTCTGGACAAGCTGGGGAAGAACATCAACTAAAGCTTTATCAGCGAGCTGCAGGAGGAGGTTCAACTCAGTGAACATTAATATTGATCTGCAAATTTTAAATCTCAGTTATATCAAACATAAATCACTCATATATATCTTCATGTGTGACACCTTTGACCTTGCAGTTTGTTATAATTACATCATTCAACACAATTAACATGCGACGCCTTTTACGACTTTCTTTCCTCCCATTCGGAAGTGTGCCTCCTCCTCGCAGGCAAAACTTTTTTTAGTTGAACCCGATATACCCTGATGCCGGCCAGAAGGATTTTGACATCTACAACGTGAACTATAATCATGTTCTGTCAGGTTCGCTGGCAGTCAAGGACTAATAACGATACATGCAGCTTAAACAGAAACTGACCAATGAGATCTACCTAAAAACAGTTAGAGATTGGAATCGTGGTAAGACAGGAGATGAACACATCGATGAGGAGACTGGATTTCCGGTGGGAATTCACGAAGACTTTGATGCTTTTATTGAGATTTTTAAGCGTGAGAAAAAGGTGGGCAGCAATGTGGTGGGCGAGTTTCACGATCTAGTAATGAGTTTAATGCGTAAATTTGAGGCTAAGAGCGAGATTGAGCTCATCAAGATATTTAGAATCAACCTCGCAAACATTAAAAAAAAATCGCTGAAAGACAAACTCAGGGGATTATTAATTAACAGCGCTTTCCTGAAATTTATTAAAGAGAGAAAGTTCAAATCTGGTTAGTAGCTTAATTTAGCAGAGCTTGAACCCTTTTTCTAGGAGAGTTTGCCCAAATCAAAGAAGTAAGGCAAGGAAAAAGAAGCTATTTCCCATCAGTAGCTCGAGTAAATCGCCTTTCGATCAACCCTCAAGGATTTGGACTCCAAAATCAACTCGATTGAGGATCAGCTACACAAGCAAGCCCTAGCTAACGGTACTTTTGTGCCCACCTATCACCCCAAATATGGACAAACAATCACTGAGGAATAGAATGCCAACCTGAATTATGATCTAAAGAACTCCCGTGGCTTTTCCAGAAAAATAACTACAAATTAACCTAGTTACACCTCCGCCGAGTAACAGGATCGTTACATCGAGAGTAGAATCAGTAAACTCTTCTTTTTGCAGGCATTGAAGCAGGTGCAAGGCAAGAAAGAAGTAGAGGCTGCTGAATTGGTGAAGCTGCATAAATTGCCCATCCACATTCGCAGCAAGGACAGAATCATCAACTCCCTCCTCTATCGTTATAAGGAGTATGATCTGCTTGTTGAACCTAATCTTGACGATATTTATCAAGAGGTGGACATTGCACTCAAGAAGATAGCAGTAAAGGTAGTGCCTGACTACCTCGACAATCAGCTATAAAACATTAACGGCAATGGAGCTTCTTCCTCCCCAGCTGAGGTCAAAGAACGCATCCTAAGCAAGTAAACACTGCTGTGGTAGCGACTTGATGTAGAGGAAATCTTTGATCAGTAGTACTACGACCAATAGTCTGTAGACAAGATTAAAATTAGATAAAAGGAAATTGCTGAGATATCACCATCTGCCACTCTAGAACTATCTCTAAACAAGATGCCCATGAACCTGTATCGACATGCTGATCTTGATCAATTTAGAGTGTTCAACAAATATCGGAAATTCATTTATAAGGATGTTATAACTGATCGAACCATTGACCCCTAAATAGAATTTAAGTACTTTTCGTTGGAGGAATCGCAGTCAACTCTTAAAAAAATGAAAAGAGTCGCTGAGGTGACTGATAAATACTATGGCCATGCCACCAGGAAAAGTGGAGAAGCAGAGGTCTACATCACTAAGGGCAATGGCAAAGTCATCGTTAATGGTGAACCACTCGCTGATTACTTTGGAGACGTCTATCACCGAGGAGAATCACTCAAACCACTGATTTTCACAGAAACGGCCGGACAATTCGATTTGGAGTTTACTGTGGTGGGAGGAGGTATTCACAGCCAGTCATAGTGCATGGCAATGGCTCTGACCAATGCTCTTATAATGTTCAACCCCAAATATGAGAAGATACTGTCTCAGTTTGGACTGACTGGAATTGATGACCGTAAGAACGAGGCCAAAAAGATGGGTCTTTACACTGCTAGAGTGAGACCACCCTACGTCCGTCGTTGATATCCTCCCAAATACTTATATAATTGTTTAATACCTATAATACTCCAAATGACTAATCCCAAAGCAATAGTTTCTGCTCTGGAGTAATCCCACACTGCTGCTCTATACAATCGTCTCTTCAAAGCTCAGCATGCAATTTTGCTATCCGAATTATCCAAACTCTAATCTCTCAACGCAATCATTGTTCAAACGAGATAAAAGCGATTGACAGATCACAGCACTAAGATGAGTTACTACCAACAAACGCAAGAACTCCTACGCCTGTAATCTGCACGCAAGGACGAAATGATCAAAAAGCTTGGTATCGTAACTGCAAACGAATAGGGGTGATTAATGGCATGATTATTATATGTATCGATATGGGAGTACTGCCCTATGAATAGTGATAATCACATGCATCTTCGCATATTAGTCAGCATCAAACTGACAGAAGGCGTGGGCCGCGTCAGTGAGCATGCAGCAGGTTTCCATGTCTCTTGATCTGTCTTCTCCTTCTTACTTTTTACTTCTGACACCTCTGTTTTGGCTCTTGGAGGAGGCACATAGGGAGGATACCGAGCAATAGGATCGCCGAATCCTCTTCTTGCAAGTTTAAACTTTGTTTAGTGTTGGTATCTATGATAATTTCCGGCACTGTATTTAGTCCGGCGTTCGGCAATTGATTTGGCTTTGTCATCTAAGCCGTATTGTGCTTTATCCTTTGTAAATACACTTCCTCCATGACTCATAGTCTTGAACATGTTTTCATGGATAATTTTACTTCTCCATATTTACTTTTCCTGCTTCTATATATCATGCGGCCTTTCAAAAGGATCCGCTTTATGTTCAACTTGTTTGAATAGTTTATTTTCCACCTTAGACGTCGGGTTGGTCAGAATGTTAGCGGGCTAGGTCTTAACCCTGCCACTCTAATCGCGAATGGCCTTTTTCTGATGGTACTCTTTCTCTTCCACATGAGGAAAGGGGGAGTTGGTGATAGGTTTGATGCCGCAAACGGGGCGGAAGTCCGTCTCGTGCATTTCTGACTTGCTGTGCATTCGTTTTTGGTACTCCAGTTATTTTTTGAAACTCTAGACATAAGGGTCGTTATGGTATATACTCTCAGGAACATTAATGTATGACTTGCGGCCCACTCCACTGCGATTTTGGCCAGAGAGCATATTTCGTGGTTGGGTTATTGGCTTGCCGTCTTAACCTTTTTTTGCTAAATAAATGGCAGAGTACCAATTTTACTGGGGAATGATGAATCATCTCCTAACGCAATGGGAGGAGGCTGGCTAAAGAGGCCGAATCTCCTTTTGCTAGCAATGAGTTCTTCGTCAGCAATGATACTCTGTCTAAGTTAGTTCATAAATTTTATTTGGACAAGAATATAAAGGCGATAAATATATCACCTTGACTGTAATTTGAAGTGGGCAGCATTTGATATGAGATGGAGATAAATGTACGAGCATTAAACCAGAATCAAGCCTACTCAAAGAGTACTCAACCTTCATCTCGGCGTTCTAACAAACGTGCCCTCATCTTAGCCTTGCCTTTGCCGTATCTTTTTCTTTGTTTCATCAGTAAATAGCTTTTAATTTCCTCTGTTCATAATTTAAATATGTAGCAGCCAAAAATTCTGGTAGCAATTCGTAAGCGTCCCCTGTCCAAGAAGTAAGCCTCCAAAGGTGAAGCGGACATCGTAGCGGTTAAGAGTAACGATACAGTGATAGTGAGCGAATACAAGTACAATTACACTTAATCAGACAAAAGGTAGATCTAACTAAATTCCTTGAAGAAACCATCTTTAATTTTGACTTCGCCTTCAATTAAGAAACTTAAAATTAGGAGGTATGCTGCCGCTTATCAAGATTTATGATATGGCTGTTAGGCCATTAGTCGATTCTGCCTTTCAAGGAGCCAAAGTTACTTGCTTTGCTTATGGACAGACAGGATCAGGTAAAACATACACCATGAATGGAAATATGGGACAGGGTGTTCGCGGGTTGTATACCCTAGGCGCCAACGATATTTTTGCCTATCTCCAAAATGTAGACTTGCTTCGATTAAGCCTCAATTCCGACACCTTAAAGCCAAACTCTCTTTCTTTTAGATCTACTGCGGTAAGTTGTTTGATTTGCTCAACAAACGGCAGTAACTCAAACTCCGTGAAGACAACAAGAACAACATAAACATTATTGGACTTGAGGAAGCACCCATAACCTCCTAAGAAGAGTTCATTGATTATCTGGCTTTGGGCAGTCAGCAGCGTGTCACCTCGCAGAACTCGGCTAATGCTGACTCTTCCCGTTCGCATGCCATTCTCCAGGTATCCCTCAAGGATGGTAAGAAGTTATTTGGGAAAATATCATTTATTGATTTGGCGGGTAACGAAAGAGGGGCTGATCACATGGATATGGACAAGCAGACCCGAATTGATGGCGCTTAAATCAATAAATCACTGCTTTCGTTGAAGGAGTGCATTCGAGCTTTGGATCAGGGTAAGGGACACACTCCCTTTCGTGGTAGTAAATTGACAATGGTGCTAAAGGACTCTTTTGTTGGTTTCTGCAGAACAGTAATGATAGGTAACGTTTCTCCCTCCTCTGCTTCTTCTGAAAATACTCTGAATACGTTGAGATATGCAGATAGAGTCAAATAACTACGTAAACCTCAGTAAGGGGGAGGCAGTAAGGAAGAGATGAAGGCCAAAGAGATGATGCTGCCTCGACAAAACAAAAATGCTATAAGGATCATGATCAATAACGATGATGATGCTGATGATATTGCTAGAAAGAGAGATGAGGCGCAGAAGGAGTACGGTGTTGTTAATGAAGAGCCCAAGAAACCAATAAGAGAAGAGACCAGTCTCAGAAAGACATCATTTGGAGCTAATAAGCTCGCAGCAACTGAGAATATGGGTAAGGATAGTAAGTCTAGTTCCATTGCCAAAAATGTAATCGGTAATGGTCTGACCGCTAAACCTTTGCATAACAATTTGACAGGCAATCAGATGAACATTCACAAACCAGCCGTCACTAAGACCGATAATACTAATATCAACAAGTACAGTCATTCAACTGGAGTATTGTTGGGTAAAAGATAGTAGCCGATGGAAATTGAATCACCTTCCCCCTCTCCTTACTATCTACCCAGCAGCAGTAAAAATATAGGAGGCAATCAGTCCAGAAACAATAACTGCAGCAATCTGAACAACATGAGCAACTTGTCTCAAAATAACCTCAATAATAGCGTGAATAGCCAACCTAATGTGCAATCATTTCAGAATAGGGGAATGGTTAATAACCAGCGGATGAGCAGCAAGAACATACCATTACAAGGAGGAAATATGGTGAATTCATACGGTAATTATGGACAAAATAACGGATATCAAAACAACCCTCATCTCCAGAATCAGAGCGTCAACTACCACAGCAATCAGAATATCAGCCATCACAACAACTATAACAACTACAACCATCAAAACTACATCATGCCTGAAAACTGGAATGATTTGGTAGCAACTGTTAGTAATAGTCCTGATCCTGTCTTTCACAACCAACTCATTGAAGAGATGAACGCTCGACTGTTCAACGAAGAGGATGGGCTAATGCGTGGTCACTCTGAAACGTTACGGCGGGAGATAGACATCATAAAATAAGAGATGCATCTGTTGGGCGAGATGGAGATAGACAGGGGCAAAATAACTAGTCGGGGATACGTCCGTTTCATGCAAGACAGTATCGAGGAGAAGATTAGTCATCTATAAATGCTGCGGTAGAGGTAACGATTACAGTATTCAGACTGATCAGCTTCACCTATAAGTTGGACGAAATGGAAGAGATTGAGGGGGCAGGCCGATCGGGCAATATCGACGACGAACAACTGCTGGATGATATTAATTGATTAAGTTACTAAAAACATATTAAACATTGGCGGGTAATGGCAAATGGGTGAATTATTTTTATCAAGTTGAGAGCAGCGATAAACCGGTAAATAAGAATGAGCTAAGTCAATATGGATGCTAATGCGTTGATATGGTCGGCATCACAAGCATATGAATTGAAGTGGATGAGCTGTTGAGTATTAAATTCAGTGTTGATGAATTCTCAAATAAGCATAATAATAATGATCGATTTGATCCGGGCAGCTACTCTCTCCAACAACCAATAACTTCAGAAAAACGCTGAGAATTCTATTCTCAAACTCAGGATCGAACAACCCGAACAGTTCTTCCTACAGACCGCTACTATCTTGCAGTCGGTCGACCTCGCTACCAACATTCGTCAGGCCGCAGGCACTCTCTTAACTGTGTCTCTCAAATTCAAGGTACGAATTCTTCCACACAGGCCAACGACAAGTACTTGTGGCAGGCGCTAAGCCACAGTTCAAAGGCTTCCTTTAAGGACATGGTCCTCGGCACCATGATCGACAAAGAGAAGTCAATCCGAAGAGCAGCTGCCAACGTATTTTTCTCCTTATTTAGATAGTCGCCGCGATCTGCTGCATTGAGATTCCACGCAAGTAGTGGCCTGGCATCGCAGAAAAGATTACGGCTAACATGAGCAATGATGACCTTGTGGTCAAGGAAGTGTCAATACTTACTATCGGTTTCATCTGCGAACAACTGCGAGAGTTCAACTTCACCTTCGACGACCAGATGCAGTAGACCATTCTTACCGGTATTCTCCTTGGAGTGAAAGATACCCATCCAGAAATTGCAGAGACCGCCTTTAAAGCTTTAAGGGATGGTATTGCAGGAGTTGCTGGTATCCTCAAGAACGCACAATACCGCGATTACCTCATCGCTCAAATCGCTGAAGCAATTAATTCAAAGTCAATGGTTTAACTCGGACTCCAGAGTCTCATTTAATTTGTTCGCTCAAGTTTTGGCCTTATGGGGTAGAACTACGTTGAGGGCTTTGCCAAACTTATCGATCCTATTTTGCGTAACACAGCTGAAGAAGTTACCTGTACACTAGCCATGTAATTTTGGGCCACTTTTGCCAAGGAGGAGAAGAGCATCGAGTCTAATCCCAATATGAACAAGTATATCAAGGGACCTCTTGCTGAAAGGCTGGTCTAAGGGTTGCTAAACAATCTTTGTTTTATTGAATAAGGTGAGGAGTAGGGTAATGGCATTTGCGAATCGGCCGCTAGCGCACTCTAAGCTATCTTTGAAGGGGATTCCGTCGATTTTGAGAAGAAGGTCCTCGCTTTTACCGAAAATACTATTAAACACGAGAATTGGCGCTATCGTCAAGGCAGCATTCGTGCCTTTGCTTTGCTTCTAATGGGTCTACCTTAGAGTCGTTCCCAGTAGCTTGTAAATGTATCTTTGATTCCTCTAGTGTCTCTCCTTAATGATCCCAAACAGTACGTGCAACTATCTGCAATGAACTCGCTTTGCCTTATCACATAGTAAACAGGCCAGGTGATTCTCCATCATGCTAATTTCCTTGAGATACTCAAACTAATCGTCGATAAGATGCCGGTCAACGAAAATTTTTTACGATCTGTTTGCAAAATCATTGATAACCTCTGTCTCGCCTCAGAACAGTCTGAAAACAAGACTCTCAGCACAGTTGCAGATGATCTCATCAAGTTGCTGCTTGAAGGATGCCTATAACCCAGCAGGTCCAGTAACGCAGTCAACAACTGTATAACAACCATCCTTAGCCTCATAAAGAACTCTTAAAGTCCATTAATCGCACATAAATACATATAATATGTGCTGAACTACTTTCCTCATATAAAGGGACTTGAGCGATAAAAACGTTAAATCTTTTACTCTGGATTCTTCACAATGGCTCAAGTATGTTTGATGACTCTCCGAAAGGCAGGCGGTGCTATCACTATGGAACAGATGTCTACTCTGTACAATCTAGTAGTGGATTACTATAAGGGTTTGAATGATGTCTAAGGTGATGGATACTATGTCGTATCAGCCTTAGCTTTCTTCTTACCTGGTGACCTCCGCATAGTCTCTGATTTCTGGAAGTACATCGAATACGGTCTGAAAAAGATCAATCAATAAGACATTTTCCGTGCCACCATCTCCTGCATCTGTGACTTTGCTTCCATCTACCGTGGCGAAATCTCCAATCGCGTGGATTTCATCTTCAACGAACTGCTTGATATCTTCGAGGTACTTTTCTCTAACTTAGAAAAATCAGATAACACGCGAATTGAAACTTGAAGTATTGATGTGCTTTGGAGAGTTGTTTTTGCAGTGTGGACATTCAAGTATTAAACATCTGAAAAGAGTGGCTGATCTGCTGCTCATCTCCTGCGAAGGTGTTATCCACCTTAATGATCAGAACTATGCGTAAGTGCTACAAGAAACCGTTATATAGACCTTTATGTGCCTTTATCATGGGCTGAACAGCGATCGTCGATGCAACGAATTGATTTAATACATCAAGTACGTATTTGAGTTCGTAAGCATCACAACTGAAAAGGTTCGAAGGCCTAAATTGGACTACGTAAAAGATTGCATGGTGCTATTAGGTGACATCGTGTCGTTCTACCCAATTTAGTCTAAAGCCTTCATGTCTGCTCCCTTCATTTCTGAACGTATAGCTACTCTACAAAAATATAACAAAAACGGTATGATAACCCAGTCGATAAGTTACATCCGCGGACTATTCCATCTTTGATTGTTGTCTCACTGTTATCGTTATGTTCTATTCAATATACCTCTATAATCGATAATCATTCACCATAATATTTAGAAAGATGATATATCAGAGCGGGTATGAACGGGGTTAATCACGCGAACGATCAAGAGATGCCGAGAGGAAACATAACAATCGCTCGCCATCAGAAGATAGTAACTATCGCAAATACCATACCAAGGAAGTAAAACCTCGAGGGAAAAGAGTCAAGTAACACTTATCCACGGCAACCGTCAGTTGCCTTTCTTTATAGCTTTAGACCTTTACTCAGATTTGAAGAGGACCCAGATGTCAAGGTATTTCGGAAAGAGGACGAGCCCTCAGCCCGTGGACTGCTATAGTAGTAGATCCTAAACATAAAGAACTAAATTGAAAAGTAGATAGCCAAGTCTTACGACTTCAACTGGTAGCATTTCAAGCATCGAGACGCGCTTTCCGAGAGTAACTCGATGAAGTAGGTATTTAATGCGGTATTTGCAGCAAAAGTAGAAGGAGAAAGCGCTGGTGGAGAAGCTGATGTCAGCGAAGTAGTCAATGTCGTATTTTTATCCTCCGTCCCTGCGCTACTAGAAGAATATGGTATAGATTGGTAGCGGTTCTTCTTAGCGCGAGGGCCACACTCTGCGTATCCATGACATTTTGGGCTGTTACTACACCCATGTAAGCTAAATTCCCAATTAACCCCAATTTTAAATACTTAACACTAATACTTCTTCAGAATCTAAATTAATTAAGTTTGATAATGACATGATTAACGATGGCCCCACTTTTGGCAACATCGGCAAAAGTATATCAATTTACACATAGAAAATATAGATAATGCTAAGAACATCAAAGGCATACTCAAAGTCCCAGGGGGGAACAAGGAAAGGAGCAGAAGCGAGTCCAGTAGGACTGTCGATCCACAACTTATTTTTATATTGAAGGATGCAAAACTTAATCCTAATAACTATAGCAAGGAAAGAGTCGAGGCCATGCTTAAACCCTATAAGGACTCTGGTGAACTCGAATACCTCATGAAGAATAAAGAAGTCCTCTAATCCATGCTGAGGAATACTCCTGTACCCGTAACCAGCAACATCTCCAAACCAGTATATCCTACTACTCCTGCGCCCATAACAAGGGATAGCACATAACGTGCGGTAAGTCAGAATAGTCAAATAGCTGGAGGCAATATGGGAGGGTATGGCCACGCTTTCGTGCCTAAGGCTGATAAATATCGAACTGTTCCCTGCAAATACTATCATAGGTAAGGTGGATTTTATTTAGTCCTCAAGGATGTAGTAAAATTGACAACTGCACTTTCATTCATGATGAAAAGTTCGCAGGGCAAAGTGTGCCCATGAATTCTTCCAATCCAGGTATGGGTGGTCGTCCTTACGCTCCTGGACCTTCACCTTACTCTTCCTATCCTCCAATGAATCCCATAAATCCAATAAATCCAATGAACCCAATGATATCGCCAAACATTCCTCCAAGTAATGTGCTTTCTTATTCAGATTATTACAACCAACCTGGGAGCTACCCAAGCAACAGTGGATATTATCCTCCAAATAGAGGTAATCCAAATTATCAAGGTAATGGATATGGGATGGGACAGCAGCAGTATGGGCAGACACAGCAGGGAGGTCAATACGTCCCTGGCCAGCCAGGACAGTTTGCACAAGGCCAATCTCAACAGCCAAAACCCTATGGACAAGGTCAGCCAGGAAGCCAGTATGGTCAAAATCAATCAGGCCAATATAACGTGCAAAGCCAGCAATACAGCCAAGCTCCTCAGGCAAGTCAGCAATACAGTCAAGTTCCTCAGACAAGCCAGCAATACAGTCAAGCTCCTCAGGCAAGTCAGCCTGTACAGCCCAACCAGGCCTACAATCCTAACTACCAGTATTACATTGGGAATAACCCAAACAAATGATTGCTGCATGGTATCATAATAGTTAATATCTGCTTTATCATCTTTTTATAATTAATTAAGATTATCATATTAGATATTGATGACAGACACCTACACAAAAGAAGAAAAAAATACCACTAATAAATACAAATGGGTCAATCGCTAAGAGTATTCGAGGGATGGCATACACTAGCTCGGGGATAAACTCACCACAAATACGTCTCCAGAACAAATATCATCTCATGTTCTCGACCTCTTCAGAAAAATCCTTACAAAGAGTAGAGCATCATTACTGTATCTCAATGACTAAACTCATTAGATGTCTCTTTACACCATCCCCCTCAAATCTACTAGTTTAATCATTTACCCCGATCAGTTGAATTATCAAGGTAGCATCTCTGACAGTAAATAATACTTGACATACGGGTGGGGATTGTAAAAACAAAACGGAGGACGTGGTTATGGTCTGACACTATCTGCATCTAAATCCATAGGGTAAAATGTTGCTGAGGCTGGCTATGTCAAAAATATTGGGTAGCGGCTCGACAATAATTTCAAATCCAATACAGATAAAACCTATCTTAGTTGGACTGCAACCAGCAGTAAATACTTCGACAACCTCTCCTTCTATCTCAACCGATAGAGCAGAACAAATTATATAAACCCTATCGATGCAAATACTTTTAAAGAAAGGGTATTTGGACTGACCCCATCAGATAGAAATGTGCTAAAACATTCTAATCTGTGGTCCATGGCTGCCTTTTTGCAGAAGGGAGGGGCGTGGACTGGTGGTAAAATTGGGTGGGATTATGGAAACAAATCTTATTTTATATCTCTTGCCTTCAGTTTTTGGAAAAAGATAGAACTCAGCCAATCTATTGAGGCTGTCCTATCTCTCTAAGGCGCTGAAATATGGGGCCAGAACATATTAAAGAACGATTTGTTATTTAGAAACAAGTACTGTTGGACGGGTAATCGAGATAAAAACTATCTCACTCCCAGGGTGGAAGTATATCTCACTAAATACCCTTATCTGACGGTTCTGGGCTTGAACCCTTACTTTTATGGACAAGCGTGGACTTCATTCAGTCGTAACGAAAACGGTTTGGTAAACACACGCATCGAGACGGATTATGGAGTAGGCTTGCTTACCGCTAACTATAACATTAAACTTGACATAAGTCTGTTAAAGATGTCTGCTGAAAAAAATGGTTGGGCGTTAGGATCATTCAAGTTCAGCTTTTGATTTGTAATTCCTTATTTTATGTATTTCAAGGTCATGTGGTGCTTGAATGTCAGTTTTGTAAGAAGTGACAGTGACTGTTACCTTGTTAGCGTGAGACTATTTATTCATGAACAATGCATAAAATTGTATAATCTAACTTCTCAAAGCATTGCAATCCTTATCGGTTTTATCAATAATTAAAATTTATTTATATTGATTAATCATATGGAGGAAAATGATCCTATCGCTATAAAATTGGTCATAGTAGGCGATGGAGTCGTTGGAAAAACTTGCATCCTCACCACGTATTGCCTATTACATTTAGATACTCTCAAAATCGGTTTCCCACAGAGTATGTCCCAACCATTTTCGATAACAATACGACCACTATTAAGGTCGATAACACACTAATCAACCTTTCCCTTTGGGATACAGCAGGGCAAGAGTAGTACAATCGATTGAGGCCACTTGCCTACCCCAGTGCTGATGTTTTTCTCATCGCCTTCTCAGTGATTGATCCACCTTCTTTCATCAACGCCAGTAAAAAAGTAATTATCCCCTCAATCAGTGGTACCCTGAGATATGTCAAGCAAATTCCTCTGCAGTAAAGCTGTTTATTGGGAATAAAATAGACCTGAGAGCGCAAAATAGCTCACAACTGCAAAAAGATGCCTAAATCAGCAAATAAGCAGCTCGTAAAGTATTTGAGGAAGAGCTAAAGTGTAAATATTATGAGTGCAGTGCTCTTTTGCGAACTGGAATATCTTAAATCTTTTAGAATGCAGTACGCGAGGTTCTGATTCAACGCAAAAATCGTTTGTCAACTGGGGTAAAATAACGCGAAAAAAGTGACAAATGCTGCGCATTAATATGATATGATATGTTCTTGTTTGATGGTCTAAAGTAATTGCCGTATAATTTTAGCTGATAAGCAATAGCCATGAAGGAGAGGGAGATATTTGAGAGCATTCTCACCAAATTTATAATCAACCTCCCCAAAGAGGAGTTAGAAGATGTTAACCGTCTCAGCTACCATGCGGAAAAGGCTTTTTATTACTACATTGACGAAATTATTAGAGAAAAAGACTTAAAAGACTGGTAGAGGCAGAGGAATTAATTTTTCTTCAAACTCAAAGAGTACAGTCCACCTCCCATTAAAATCAATCCACAACAACTCTCCGCCAAAGTCAAGTAGAACAAACCAGTATGCGGTGCCATAATCTTTAACAAAGATAACAGCAAAGTACTTGCTATACGCGTCAGAAACAAGTTTGGCTTTCCTAAAGGAAAACGCAATCAACATTAATCAGCTGAGGAGTGTGCAGCCCGCGAAGTACAAGAGTAAACCGGAGTTTATATTCACAACAAAATTGATCATCGAATCAAAATTGAATTTGAAAGTCATGGAGGCGCATCTTCCTTTTTCGTGGCTCGGGGAGTGAGTGAAGATTAAAGACTGAAAAGGGATTTGAAGGAAATCGATGATATCGTATGGATGTGGGTGGAAGATGTAAAAACAAACATCGGAAAATTTGTGTAAAGATCAAGAATTGCTTGGGGACATTACGAACAGCTGATGGATAGTCAGCCCCCCTCCATCTAGGACTTCATTGTTTAGCACTTAGACCCAAGTAACTGCAACCACAAAGATGAATCACTGAACCCCTTTCTTAATTTTACACTTGATAAGGTGAAGCTTCGTTAAATTATATTGCAAGCCTCTGATTGATTCTACCCTTTATTTGATATTATCTATCATTACCCCATCTCCATCGGTCTTTCACTCACTGGATACGGAAATTTCTAAAGTACTCCCAACTCCATGAAATCATATTTGTTGTCTCTGTTTTTTTGGTAATATCGGTACTGTTGTACACGAATAATTTTTTACTCGTATTTATTGTCTATCCCCCTTAACAGTAAATACTCATGAAAAGGAAACACCTTGCCCAAAAACATCTCGTTAAATAACCAAAAAACAGTTCGACGGAGTGAGAGCAATACAGTTGAAACTTGTTTTTCTTTCAATTTATTACTATAGACTGTTTATACTTCGTCCTGAATCAAGGGAAAACTACTGCCATAAGCTGCTTTGAGAAAGCATCGAAAGACATACCGAAAAGACCAGCAAAGATACTTAGGACAATCAACTTAACACTGTAAGGATAGTTTTTATAACCATATTTGAATAGTTATTGCTAAGTGGTGAGTCTGAAGGGACGATTGCTGCGATTATAGAGCCATTTATCCATTTTAAAGGAAGAGGGGTTAGGCTGGCTGGTTCGTTGAACTCCTTTGTAAATTGAGACCCTTTTGACTATCTTCATTTATTATTATGATAAGTGATATTTTGAAATTGATAGTCTTTTGGCTATGTTAGTTTATTATTATGATATGATCCAAGGAATATCCTTCAATAAAATCAGCTGACAACGATATTATGGGTTGAATTCCCAGATTGTAAGTAGTGTCAAATCTTAAAGTGTATAATACATAAATGCATTTGCGGACATAGTAAACAGAACTAATCTAATAAATACAAACCATCATTTACCCCAAATATCCTTTGGGTTGTTCTCCTTAACTCTTTATCCAAAAAGTAATCCCTCAATAAGCAAGCATCAGAAACTCTATGATGCCCTCCGCAAATTCGACTCCAATAACGAACTATAACTACGTTCGCTGCCCATTCAGAAACTTACATCGCAAAGTGAGACCAATGCAGAATAGTAAGACTACATCGATCGCTTAACCATGGAGATTATCAATCTCCTCAATGAAAGCTGCACTTATTGTCATCGGCGAGAGTACTCTTAAAGATTATTCGAATTGATCAAGGAGTTCAGAGGAAACCTAAAAAATTTAGCCATTGGTAAAATGCCAATAAAGTTCAGTAACTGGCAGAAAGCCTTAGATCTAGGTACTTCCACACAGATACAGGTAGTATTCCTGCAATCTTTTACGAAATCAAGGAGGAAGAGTTGAAATTCATTGCCGACTAACTCTATCAAGACCATCACCGTATCCCCTATCAGGAAACTCTTCTCTTAAACTATACTGATCTCATTATAGCCAAGACCAGATTTTAAAAAATAGCACATAGTAATGAGAGCAGCATCCCTCCAAATCACCAATACTACCTCGCTGTCATTGTAATTCCTGTTTTATACAGGCTGCCTCCACTTATGGCTGCAAATATCTGTGGAGCCGATCAGTCGACAATTTTCTACGAGTAGGCGGAGACGTCCGTTGGATAGACTAGGGAATTGAGGCTGCACCTGCTTGCCTTCAGTAAATGAGCATGTATAGCTCTCAAATGGCTTATAATTTTAGTGAGCTGTTCGAGCAGAATATTTTCCAGAGCGATCATCATGGTTCTGGTACAGGTCAAGATAACGAATACAAGCTATAGGCTCTGCTGATGCTCAGCTACTATCAAGCGCTTTCTTGCCTCGATCTCATATGCGGGTTTATTCCTGAATCCAACGATAATGAAAAATATCTCCCCAGTGTGCCTTTTCTAAAGCCTTCTCTTGATAGTTTTGAAACCATTCGCAAGACTGAAGGCATTGACGCGATCTATGAAGTCAAAATGGCAGAGGAATTTACTAATCTATACAGTTGGTAAAGCAATGATGATGACTATAAACTTAAGATCAAAGAGAGGTAAATGTCAATGAAGAAAAGCGGAAGCATTGGCGGCAAGAGGAAGATGGAACTATTGAGATAATTGCAAGAGGACTCAGTGTATCTTTTGGGAAAGGCTGAATAGGACGAGATCTATGAAAAGGTTAACAAACTGCAATACTTTAAATACATTCGTAAGGTCTATGAGAAATATGTCAATTTCACCCCTCTCGCCAAGAATTATCAAAACAAAAAGTAAATACGTCCTCAAATCGACAGTTAACTCATTCTAGCATCTGTATATTTGTTATTACTGAGGACTGGGACTTCAATATCAAGGCGTTGAATCGAATAGAGTCCAGTTTGGGTGCAAAATATAGGCAAGCTTTGCAAAACACAATTTAGTCTCTAAGACTACTATAACATTAGAAAAGTAAGAAGTTAAAGGTCTATTATGAGTTTTTCAATAACTATATGTATGAGTACATTAGTTATACCAAGTTAGTAAGGAATGTTCCACTTAGGTCAAAGAGTTAACTATGACTTAGAAGAATTATCTCAAACTCATTACTAAATCGCCCTTTCTCTTCACAGAGCAGACTTTTCTCAAGATGAAGAAAGACTTGCATGACCTCGATATTGACGTCATCTAGTTTATCTTGGACAGCATCAGCTATAAATTGTAGCTCAATGCCACTCTCATTACCTATGTCTATGACAAATCCTCTTAAGATTGCATGTGACATGCCCCAGCCTGCAAATGATTATAAATGGTAAATAACAAGGATTGATGTGACCAATCATTGGTAATATGCATTACATTTATGATATTTAGATCATTGAGTCAGTATATTTCGCAGTCTTTTTATTTAGGATTTTTTAAATCGCGCTCATTAATCTTGTTGTTAGCCTTTGTGCCCGATGTTTTATGACTTTCTTATTTCTTGGCTCCAGCCTCGCCTGCAGTCTTTTTTGGTTTTTTTGCAGGGGCAGTCTATTTGGATACTGGATTTTCACTTGTATCTGACTTCTTTGTGGAAGCTTTAGAGGGCGATAGCTTACTTTACTATATTTTATTATGGGTAAAAGGTTCCTATTTTTATGATTTGGTCTTAGGAGGATCTTTCTTTTTCTCGTTTTCGATGACCTCACAGCCATAGACCTTGAAGATAAGCTAAATTTGCTCATATTTACCTTTGCAGTAGTCAAATACTTCAATAGCTCCTCGGTAATAAGCGAAAATTTATGAAGTTGCTTATAAGCAAACTCTGGAGTAGTTGTAACCTGATTAACCTGTATTAATATGAAAGCCTACTTCAGTGGTCTTAAAGGTTTCCTTTACGAATTCATCCACTTTAAAATTGTACTCCACGAATATATTGTTGTATCGCCCGTGAGGAATTATTGCCCTATCGATATGGATGAGGAAATAAAAGGGTTTACCCAAAAGTTATTCAGGTTCGAATTCTACTTCCTAGTCGTCCATTTCGGCGCATAAATTACGTGTTCCCGATTAATCAGTAGGCACAAGATTGACTTCCAGCTCTCCACATTGCTAGTCTTAGCCAATGATGGGTAAGTTAGCAGGGTTATCGAACATGTAAGTCAATGCCTTAGTTGTGAGGAAGGAACGGCCGATAAGAGCAGGGGCAGGAGGATCCCAGAAAGGATCATTGTTTTGCTAGAGAATGGGTACAATTCCGGTTTAAAAATACTGTTCTGACATATCTTTGATGATGTAGTAACGGTTGGAGAGGGTCTATGGATCCCACCAATAGCAATATCCGGCATCTTTGTTAACGATTCTAATCATGATAGACCGTTTCTTCATTTATATTTCCTGCTCATCTTCCTCAGTATCAGAGAGCATCATTTTGACACTCATTGTCACGTTCTTCTTGAACTACTTGGCAATCAGATTGATTTCTATGCACTTTGGCAGCGTTTTCAGCAATTTTCGTTAGAAATAATACTTTTCCTTGTTGTTTTATTTCACCTTGAATTCGATATCGCGCATCTTCTATTTTTTCTTATCTATTTACTCTTTAAGCTTAAGTGCCTGCTCTTGCCTCAGCTTTCTCTCAATTTAAATTTTCTCCTTCTCCTTTGACTCCTCTGTGTTTTTTCTCAGTTCTTCACTTTCTTTTAGCTTTTGTTGAAGTTCAATAAGCTGCTGTTCCTTTTCTCTAACTCCAGCTTCTGCCTCTTCTTTTAGTTTGCGCTCTTTTTCTTCCATCTGCTGCTTTTCTATGACTTCTTTCTTGAGATAGAGTTAATTTTGAGCGTAATCCCAATTTAGCTGCATCTAAGGAAATTCTTCTGATCGAGGCTGCGATCCTGGTAGCAAAAAGAGGAACATGTTGTTTGTTCCGAAACTAAGCCTATCCAAATGGAAAAGCTTAGTCTCTCCCAAAATCAAATCACCATTCAGATAGCAGTTTGAATCCTCTCCCTCGCATACAGGCTTTATTAAGAAAGATTCTTCACTCTTTAGAATATTTGCATGTAGTTTCCGAATTCCCATTCCTCCAATTTAAATCTGGTTCGGTGGATCAGTGTTTCTGCGTCCAATGGTGCAGCATTCAATCTCAAGTGCATAGTTAACCTTTCTGGTAAGCTGTGGGTCTTCGTTAAGATTAGACAAATGAGGCTTTGTCATATCGATATGAGCATACTGAATTTCTTCAGCCTGCTCGTGCTATTTTTTCTCAGTTTTGGTGGTTTCGTAGTCATTCATCTTCTCATTAATATACTTTTGCTGCTGTTTTGTCTCGTTAAGTTGTTAGACCATTTCGGGAGTGATTCCCATCGATAGTTTGTTAAACATTTCCTCCATCTTCAGTACTTTCATTCGTAACTATTCTCGTTCTTCAGTCAAGGTGCGTATCAGTTTATCAGTCTATGACTCGTTGACCACTGCCTTATTTTGAATCTTTTTGGCTTGGTCTGCGTACCTTAAAGTGCCTAGAGTTTCTTCATAGTTGTCGGTAGCTGGTGAAATGGCGCAAATCATCAAGGTCTTTGAATTGCCTCCGAGAGCATTCTGTAGGATACGCGTTAGACAGGAATCGCGATAGGGTACAATCACATTTTTACCCTTACCAGTACACTTATCGGCCAGAGCAGAGATAACTAATCCAAGAACAGACAAACTCTTGTTAATACCGGCTGCTTCCTTGAGTCTGTCTCCTGTTGCTCCTGTTTTACCCACCTTTTCGCTACCAGCCAAATCCACTAGATGAATAACAGATAATTTTTCCCTCTTCTTGCCATTCTCCACAACTGTCTGTTTAAACTCAATAGAGATGATAGTGTGAGCTCGACTGGAGTTGGCATTCATTTCAGTGGCAGCAATGGATCTGTTCCTCCCTCCCTAATCCATCTTCTTTTCGATGGAAGGATATGTATCAACGAAATGTTTGCTCATGCCTTATACATATATGCCCAATGTCTTGTGCTCTCTGATTTTGTGTCCTTCTTTGGGTCTTTTGGAAATGGGAATCAACAGATCTTGCACCTTCTCGTTGTAAATTTACATCATTGATACCATTACCTAGTACTATTTGCCCTTATCATCATTCGCTGCAATTCTATTGAAAATTTCTTCGCATGAAATAGGCACTATTCCCTGAATAAACGAAAAAATACCTTATTGGCTCCATACCCTACCATAGAGTACGATTTCCCTGCTCCAGTCTGTCCATAGGCAAACAGACAGCAATGATATCCCTCCCAGGCATTTTTAAGTATCTCAATGCCGACCTGCTGAAAAACATGCTGTTGGTCTGCGTATTTATCTGTGGTGGGTCTAAATGACGGTTGTGTTACATAAAGTAACCACGCTCATCGGGTTCAAACTCATCATGCGACCAAAAGGAGTAGTCGAAGGTAAAGTCACGATGTTTGCTGCTCTCAGGGTCCTACGCATCGAAAAGTCGCGTCATATTTCCAACCATATCGACACAAAGCTTGCAATTGAGGTCACTCTCGCGTTGGTTGAATGGTCGTACTCTCACGCCTACCTTGACACTCATTAAAAAATTAAAATATACACATAACATTTATGAATATACGACTAGTTCAACTACATCTTATCATGGTGCATCTTTTTTAAAAAACAGTAATAAAAGTATTTTTATATCAATTAGTGCTTCTAGTTAATTAATTTCCCAATTTACATTGACCTTCCTTCCATTCAATTTGATTAGATGTATATGAGCGACCTATAATCAATATTAATATCATCCTATTCAAAGATTGATGCCTTTTGTAGTTTTAATATATAAAGATTATGATAAATAAATGCCTGCATAATCATAAGAATTCCGAATCGAGAAGGCTGGTATAGGTGGTGTTCACGTTAAAGGTTACTTCATCATAGAGAATGTAGTCTGGGTTGTTTGCTTTCAAACTATCCTGGAAGCAACAGCTCGTGTACACTGTTCCTTGTCCATAAGGGACGCTGTCTAGGTTGTGGCAGCTGTTCCCTATAGCGTTTAAGTACAAGTTGACCATGTGGCAAGTGGCTGAAGAGTCCACATTGGGAACGCAGTAGCCATCATAAGGATTGCCGTTAGTGTCCAAAATAGCGCCCCAGTAACTGGAAGAATAATCGCGCTGGCATACAATGTTTCCATCTAGATCTTGAACTAGGAAGGATCTAGGTCCACAATAAACATTGCAAGTTCCAAGTCCCTTAATAGTATAATATGTTAAGTATTGGTTCTTTCTCTGAGTATAATTGGTATTGATAGCGCTGACTCCATAATTCCTTTGCCAATAGGACGGAAGTGAGGGGATGGTAAAATTGTTGACGGGATTTCCATCATTAGCAGTAATAGCCGTGTTCCAATCTTACCAAGGGGTGCAGCTTGACAAGCTTAAGATAGCAAGCAGGGTCAAATAAAGACAGATCTTATGCAGAGAAGACATCTTTCAATTAATTATGAAATAAATTACCATTATTGCATGTAATCTCACATACGCTAATTGAGTAGGGGGGCAAACGTATTTCTAATATTCACATTAACTGTGATCAATCATACCAATTTCTTCCACTATTCGATACGCTTCTCTCCCTCATTCAACACATCCCCGTCCATTCTCTCGTGAATCATGAGCATGAATTCACCTGATTTAAGGGTTTATTGTGTTGAATAGTCTCGATTTTTGATATTTTTGCATTCATTTTTCGTTAACTTTTGGTCATCAAACTAAGATTTGTGGTTAGATACGATTCGGAAACTCGTAAATATTTCCTTCCGAAGATTCAAATCGTAATTTTGGATGTTTTTTGGCCACAATGGTCATCCATTCAATTTGACGCCTCATCAACCAGGCCAAATCCAGACCCAAAAACATTTCCTATGTTCACAACAGTGCCTCCTAATAATCAAATTTTATCAATTAAACGCAAAGAAAGACTTTTTATCAGTGAATAAAAAGATGTTGATGGCAGCAACAAAAAGCAGCAGTCAGAGAAAACATAATAAAAAATAGCAGAATTGTTAATAGTCAACTCAACAGTATCAAACAAAGTCCACTGATTTGGCAGACCAATACAATATTTCTTCCCTGCATATTCGTATAAATAAAAATAGATATAATTTCCTCCCAAAGATTTTTTCAAAATTGATTGATATCGATCGAAAGAAGCAGAAATCATCGACTTCGGACCGGGCTTGCACTTGGGCAATCAGTGCTTAAACATTTTACTTGATAAATTAGGGAGTGATTGTATTTTGATGGATGTAAAAATTACTAATGTTAAGTTGAATTTATTAATAGCTGTTCATTGATGGAAATAACAAAAATCAATGGGACAGGAACGGAATTGATCGGCAAGGGGGAGCACACCCAACAACAAGACCAGCTTCAACAATAGCTATTTAAACATGAGACCTAATAATTTAAACACATCTGCCGCACCATCGGAATGCATAAGGAAATTACACACGTTAACAGTCATCGCGCTAAAAAGATTAAAAAGCAAAAACCTTATTACGTTCAACATTTTTACAGCATCGCCGCAGCAAAAATTGACCAGTAATTACTCAGTCAAAAGCGGAACTACAAAAAATACCCAGTTTAGCATTCATGAACTACAATTTAGCTTTCCTCAGTGGTTTTAATTCACGGAAAGGACTTTGATATTAATGGAGATGCATGGCAACGATTATTATTAATCAAATTATTAATATGGCAATCCATTGAAAAGAACCAAACCGCTGCCTGATGCTTCGATGATATCTAATACAATCTCTTCTCAGTAGAAGTGGGGATCTTTTATTTTTATGCAATTTGCAGCCCTCCCCCTAAAATGCACAAATCCTTAGATAAAAAAAATGGTCCTGAGATGAGAGAATCGTAGCCAAAAGGGTGAGGCCTAAGTCGTCCTGCTCGATTAAATTTTAATATACTATTATTCTCTTATAATTAGAACTAATATTTTGAATTAATTCTGATATTGAATTGCCTCAAACTTCCTAATAACTCATCGTCTCCTTTTAACATAGGATTAAGTTATTTTTCACAGAGGACTTCCTCCCTAAGCTGTGTCATTGTCTGGATTATTATTTGGACTGACTAACAATTTTGATTTTGAGTAATTCCTAATTTTGATTATATCAAAGCTTTTACGATCAAAAAAGCAAACAAACATTTAAAATCAATAGCGAACTGAGAATATTAGATAAGGGAGATGAGTGGAGGCCAAAAAATGAGCTTTTGTTAATATTGTTCATCTGCCATGCATTTGTTGCCAAAATAAAGCATTTCCTATTTATTTTGCTTCAAAGTCATCAAAACTGACTAAGAGATTAACCAAAGGAAGCTTGGTACCCTACATTCTTAAAAACATGGTTATGAATTTGGGGAAAGACCAATTATGAGGTGGGGGAAGGGATGATTATAATATAGTTGGGTAGGCAATAATAGTTATAGCATTAAAATTTATATTAATTTAATTATGCAGGAATAATGAATTAGTGCCGAAAAGTCTACGTGTCCTTAACAAACTCCATATTTATAACCAAAAAATATTTCAAAGGATGTGAGCCATTTAAATCTTATAGCCCCTAATTTTGTTTTAATTGGAAACCACAAATGGAGGCGGAATAGACCGGCAAAATGACAAAAAAAGCAAGTTCCATTCGCAAGAAAACACAGGAAGGGGGTGAGTTTTAGAGCCAACTCACGGTACAGCTGGACGAGTTCTATCGTCATTTCAACTATTATTACCCCGGCAAGAACAAGGAGGAAATAATCAGTAACTTTTCAGACATGCAGACAAGTGCCTCACTGGCAACATTTATTGGATAACACTCGATTCCCTCTACTATCCCGATAACGTAGACTTCGAGACAGAAAAAATTGCTCTCTTTCGTAAGAAGGCACAACTTAAAAACGGAACCTTTCCACCTACTAAAGATTCCCTCGAAGAGGAGAAGTACATTCTAACCCTCCGCAAAATCACGAGTGCCAATCTGCATACACTAAACCTTATTGATATTCGCGACACCCCTATCTCACAAGTTCAGTAGTACCTATAAAACTCTCTGCTAAACCACGAACATAGCATTAGTCACCAACTCGCATTGTTAAACGATTGTCTCGCTAGGGAAAACTAGCAAATGAAAGCAGACCTCCTAAGACTAACAATTCCCATCATTAAATCCTCAAAATTATTCGCTTATGAGCACTTGGAGAAGGAGGTGATTAACTCTTGCATCTAGAAGGCAGCAGAAAAGGAAAAGGAACCCCGATGCGATTTCTGCTTCACAAGGGACAAGGACATCATCAAGTGCAGAGTATTTTTCTATTGATATAGACCTGCAGCTTTTACACTCACCCTGCTTGCTTTCCAAGGATACCCAAAGACCTTCACTTCATTGATTTTCAATGTGATGGCTGCCAGAGACAAATTTCAGCTGATGCACAGTGCCAGTTATGCCCAACAAAGCAAGGGCACTTTCTTGAACTCAGCAATATGCTCACAGCTAAAGATTACAGTATTTTTTAAGTTATATAGAACTTGTTAGAGGTGATTCAAATCTAAAATTCAAAGTAGTAGTGCAGCGTAATGAAGAAGAATTCGACCGCTCGTTTATTCATGTTTCCTGTTACGTCCTTCACCCTGAGTGCAGTTACAACTCGGTAACTGGACTAGTAGAAGGATTGCATCTAATCGATCGAGCTCGTAAGAACATGAACAACTGCTCTCTCTGTGGAAATATGCTGGGCATGACTGTCCCATGTAATAACGATAACTGTCGGCGTTCGTTCCACCCGGAATGTGCCAAACGTCACTCTCTAAACATCAATGTTATAAAGGCTAACAATAAAGCACTTTTGTAAATATACTGTGAGCGTCACAAAAAACCAGAGTCATTCTAATATTTAAAAGACAGTTCATCTAACCGTATCCGATAGCTAAGAAAATTCTATGAGAATGTCGACTACGAACTAAAAAGATGCAATGTCTTTCATAATACCATTAAAGCCAAAAAACAGAACAAAAACGAAGAACTACTTAAACAGGACAGATGTCTCCACTGCGGAATAGAAAATGATTACGAGCGTAGCATCGTCAACTGCATGCGATGCTACGGTTGGCATCATTAAAACTGCTGCAGTATCTGTCCTTACTGTGATGCATGAATATACCCTTATTATTATTTTTAGCAAATCTGAACTATGCCATCATTTATAAATTTGCATATATAAATTGGAAGCCAACCTCTGGATATGTGAGGTTAAATACATCTTTTAATACTCTAGTATCATTATTGATTGATATTTTAATAAAAGATATTGGGGTTGGGGTTGGGGTTGGGGTTGGGGTTGGG
>Ga0302185_10000203_pt1 | contig 46965 bp, 44 predicted proteins | sample II_Bog_E1_1_FD_200231 | JGI IMG/M metagenome (GOLD analysis project Ga0302185, IMG submission 200231) | Peat permafrost microbial communities from Stordalen Mire near Abisko, Sweden - II_Bog_E1_2 | ecosystem: Environmental > Terrestrial > Soil > Wetlands > Peat | place: Sweden: Abisko... | reverse complement strand
TTCAGGTCTTTTGTGCAATGTCCTACTGAAACGTGTAAAAACGTTTCCATTACCTTTGATCCTTTCTCTGTTTGTACTCTGCCTATCCGAAACACTTCCAGGAAATAGCTAGAACTGACATTCATCAAATAAAGCGTCTTTAATAAAAAAATTACCATTTCTTACAGTCTCGATAAGTCTCCCTCTCTTTAGTCCCTCCTTCCTTAACTGCGATCTATTGTGGGAGTGTCATCAGATAAGGGTCTGCTTGTTTATGTAAGTTCGTATTCTTCCTGTGAAGTCGTGGATATAAAGTAAGAGGCCTAAAAAATTCGGCAGGAGTATAAATATAGAACTTTATATGTACGATAGGTCTACCCTGACTAAAATCCTTCGAAGGGGATAAAGTTGATGATTGCCAATGTGGTTTATAATGACTATTACAACTAAGATGCCTACCGTAAAAACATAATTCCTTACCACCTATTTTACACCAACGTCAATACCACAAACAAGCAGCTATATCATCAAATTCTCAAGTATTACTCTAAAATTCTGAAATGCGGGGAGTTATCCTAACAATAGTTCGAAGACAAGTACATTAACATCAAACCTGAAGAAGATATCTTTCGTTTACTCATGATTCCTTTTTCAAGATACTACTCCTGCAGTTATTGCTAAAAAAAAGATTGTGGAGGATGCAAATTGCCTTATAACGACGAGCTTTTTTCTAATTATATCCGCTATAATCCTGAGAATGAATATGACCGCGATAGACGCCTCGATATGGAACTCTTCTGGCGCAAGGACAGCAAATAAGTCGAAAAGATTTTTGAGGAAATTAAATAAGAATAGAAGAATACTTGGAGTTCGACTCCCATCAAAACTTCATCAAACTCAAGTATATACAACTGCCTTAATCTCTTCGAGCAGGAGGAGGTTTTAGGCGAGGACAATGCTTGGTATTGTCCCAAGTGTAAGGAATTCGTGCTGGCCAAAAAGCAGATGAAGATTTACAAGGCTCCAAAGATACTTATTTTATGTCTGAAAAGATTTAAGCGCAAAGACTATTTCTCTGAAAAGATAAATTTGTAAGTTTAGATTGATATAGATTAATTGAATTTCCAGTTCAAGGGTTGGATTTAACTGAGCACCTTTCAAACCCTGATCTTCCATAGGACTACTTCAAAGAGGCGGAAACACAAATGAAGGACGAGAGTGGAAAGGTTCTTTACGATCTTATTGGTATCAGTAACCATTTTGGTAGCACTGGAGGTGGTCATTATACGGCTTATTGCAAGTATGATTAGATATATTTAGGGATCCGACCAGCGGTGACTGGTACGATTTCGATGACAGCAGCGTTAGTAAACTCAGAGGTGAGGATGATGTCGTATCAGATAGTGCATATATTCTGTTCTATCGCCGTCGGTGATTCTGTTCCTTGCATTATTCAATTAATATTATTATTTAATTTTACTCACTTCCTTGTATTCAATCTCTTTAAATTAGTAGAAAGACCAATAATATTTTTGCTTTACACTGCATATAATTGATATTGCTCGCCCTCTGAAAAATATCACCTAAATTAAATCTTATAAATCAAGATCCAGTATATACCAAGATTTAACTCATTAGTTGCTGTATAACCCTCGAATAACTTAAAAATAATATTAACTAAGAGAAATAATAAATATTATCATCATTTTATATGCTTTTCTGATCTTGGTACCATCCCCTTACATCTTGGAGAAATCACTGTAAGTTTGCATTTAGATTTCGAAGATTTTTCCCTTGGCTTTAATCCCCCTAGCAATTATTTTTTCTTGTTCGGCTGTACTTTTTTGCAATGCAAACTCATGTCAGATCCGTAATACTCACTCAATATTTTTAAAGGATATGTTTCCGACTATGTACTAATCTGAATATTTTTGTGACTCTTTGAATTATTTAAACCGATTTTACTCACACTCTTGCTTTTGCTCTTTGGTGGTAAACCTAATATCTTTGCTTTAGATTTATGATTATTCTCTCCTGGACTTAAAAAATATTTGAGATCTTTGCTCATGATGCTGTCTTTTCCTGCTTTTGTCTTGCTCAAATTTGAAGTCTCACTTAGAAGATTCCGACTAATATTTTTTGGATCTGCCTTGATCTTTTTACATTTAGGGTAGTGATTTTTTTTGTTGAAATCGAAGATTAGCTCTCCTTCATAGTAATTATAGTTGGGATAAACTACCTTACTAATTGATTTGTTCGTGAATTCCTTAGTGACTTTCAGACACGAAACTGTTTTTGATTTGCTACTCAAGGCCGCCTCAAGTGAGTTATAAGGTTTTTCCTCATATATGCAATATGATTAGCTTTCAAAACTGAGTTATTTTTACATTCGCTATAGATCCTTTAAAAAATAGTTTCCTGATGACACTGTTTAACCTTTAGAAAGAAGTTCAATGTTATTGTTGAAAAAAAGGGGGTTAGATGAATTTTTTGGTTCCTTTGGAGATTTATTAGATTCAATGATGGGGGATTCGTGGAAGGAGGGCTACAATTCTGGTCTATTTTATAATATTGATTGTGCACTAAAATCAAAGAGCACCTGTCTTTCTTATTTTTTGTCAATGACTGAGAAATCCATAGATTCTTCTTCATAGTCTTGCGAAGCCATATTATCAAATATTATAAGGAGCTATTTTCCCAAATTAAACGATAAAGCATCAGAAATATGTGATTCAGTTGTCTTCTTAAGAATATTCAATTTTAAAGATTATATTGGACGAATTGTATGCGGGAAAGGAATCACACTTGTTTTTTGATTTCTATAAAATAAATCTTCTATTATTAGGGTAAATATAGATCAAACCTTTTAGAAATATTTTGATAACTTAAACAAAAAAACGTAAAAATTCATAATTTTTGCAATTAATCTAAGCTAAATTGTGATATGAAAATATGGTATATAAAGCATTGGAGTTTCTGATTATTTGATATATGAATCATTGATTAGCATGTGAATGTCTATACTAACCCTCGTGTATTGGTCCGAAAGTGGTTTTTGCAGAAAAATAGCTATAAAATATAATTTTAAAATATTTACTATTATAACAATAAATCAAAGTGATTAGTGCCGTGTATTCTTCATAAAAGGGGTCTTTGATTATTTATAGCATAAACAGTTAAATCAACAACATCTTTGAAAACGAGAACTAGCTGTATTATTCACGGCTAGAGACTATAGCCTTGAGTCTTACGAAACTTTTATGCCGACAGTCTGCTCTGAGATTTATCCATCTTGAATTAACTTTAAAATATTTTCAGTCAATTAATAAAAGGCTCCCTCTACTTTTTTGTAATCTTTCGCACTAATTTACAAAAATTTGAGCCCTTCCTTTTTGGCAAAATTGCGACCTTCTTCAGTACTGACCTGTCTTTCCTTTTCCAGGTCGATTTTATTACCGATGAGTATAACTTGCATAGAGGCATTACCATTAGCTTTGACTTCTTCAAGCCATTCTTGTAGATGCTCGTATGTTTCGCGTCTAAATTTGTGAGAGCATACCTCGTAATATCGTAAACTAAAAACGCACCAATTGCGCTGCGATAATAGGACCGTGTTATTGAGCGAAAATTCTATTGTCCGGCAGTATCCCAAATTTGAAGTTTGATTATTTTTTTAGAAACCTTGACTGTTTTTGCTGCGAATTATACCCCAATGGTTACATCATGCTCCTCGTTGATTTTCTGTTAAACAAACTGTTGAACGACGCATGATTTACCTACTCCTATATACATTGTAATAAACCTGTGTCGCCGATGATGATAAACTTGAATAGGTAATGGAAAGAGGAGCTATTCATTTAAAATTAAATCAATATTATTATGGTCAGAAAGTTTTGATATTTGGTTGGGCGGATTATTTATTTCTTATTGTTCTTTATTACTCAATCCTTAAATTTCATTTAAAACATTTTTATATTATTCTTCTTTATCGTCTTTATATATAAATTATGAAGGAAACTTTAATCTATAAACAAAGATAAGTTGCCTTCTATGATTAAATTTGTGTCAATCACAGCTAGAAATGATCCTTTTAAAAAATAAATAAATTGAATAGAAAATAAATGCAAGAAAGAGTGATTGCATGATTGCTTTATCATTTTTCTTATTTGATTAAATGAAGTCATAATTTTTAAACATAGTCTATCCTTCAAGATGAACATCATATTTTTTAAAGGTCTATTCTGTTATTTTGACATTTAAAATACTTTTTCGAAAGTAACGAACTTTTCTTCATTTTTCAGTAGCATTATAAACTAGGATAGAGTAAAATAATTTGAAAAAAAAACAATTTTATTAGTAAAAATAAACGAAATAAGATGAAATACGATTTCCTCTATGCCCCTAAAGCATTCTTTTCTAAATTAATCATCATATTTTTTGAATTTATTTCATAGAATCTTCATAGAATCAATAATGATAAAGTAAATCAGGCGCGGTTCATATCCAAATCCCTGAGGCAATATTCATATAATTCCCATTTGTCAATCTTTCCATCGTTATTGACGTCTACTTTTGTAAATAACTATTCGTATTCCCTTTTAACAAGGGCTCTTTTTGAAAGGCTTTTCTTTGTGATCTCATCTCTCACCCAAGACTTCAGTTAGTGGCGTTCAAGGATATGATTGTTGTCCTTGTCATACTTGCTGAAGATGTTCTCCACAAAATTCCTGCAATATCCGTTCATTGGAAGAGATCTTTTAATTATTATATATCGTTAATTTAAATCTCTGTATAAATACCCTATTCTAAGAATTTTACATTCTGGAATTACTGAATCGTAATTTTTTAAAAATAAAAATAAAATTCTCATTGTTTTCAGGACGTGCGTCATCTATCTCCACCTAATTCGTTGTTTTTAAATGAAAATCGATATTTTTTGTTTAAGAATCTAAAGTGGTCAGCCTATATGTATCTAGATTAAAGACAGGAATTGTTAGGAATTTAAGTAGTTTAAATCATAAATAAGGAATTCTCTTCTATCAATCTCGCTCGCGTTGCTGACATTCGAATTCTTTAAAACTCATCGATTTTTTTTAAAAAATTTAATCATCAGCCAAGTACAATATGAGTGAATTTTACTCATATATTCATGTATTAAACTTAATTGTTCAAACTATTTGACCAATGATCAATAATTTATTGCTTTTATTTCCAAAAATATTCTAAAGAGTTATTACAGAAAGAAATAACGGAATATATAAAATAGGTTGGCTAAAGTTAAAGTGAACCAAAATGTTTAGATTGATGATGAGAACGTAAACTTCAAATATTAAAAATGAAAACAAATCATTTTGAATGCAAATCAGTGATCCTAGTTTCAATAATATGATTAAATTAAATCTCTGATAATTACTAATAAGAGATAGCACAAAGCAAAGCATAAATAATTATTATTAAACTCTATATTGATATTTTTCTTCATTAAATATTAAATTTATGCATAAATGTTCTTATATTTTATTACCATAGAATATAGAATACGATGTGGTGGAAATGACTTCGAAATCTTTAATAATATTTTATGAAGATGCAAGCATTATTAAACAACATTCATTACTCTCCGATAAAATTGTCATTTTATTTTCGAAGTGGTTTATCGGACCATTTTTAATTCATTGACCATTATATACTATTTTGAGTGATCAAAAATCATAAATTTGGAATATGATAATCTCAAACGGCTCATCAGGCATTTTTCCACAGTCAGACTCAAACTCAGCCAATAAAGTAAGATAATTTGTTGATGCGACAACTGAAAGTAAGAAATTTTTCGCTAAAAAATTATAAAGCATCGAGGAGTACATTGAATTACTTGGGACGAGATAATTTGATATTAAAGGCTAAGAGACAATTTGGGACAAAAATTTTATAAGTAATGAACTAAAGGTGGCAATGTATATCAACTATCATCTCATAAGACTGTTTAGAGATCAGGAAGTTTCAATTCAAAAACTAACATAATAAATCGCCCAAAACTCGAGTAGATCTAAAAAGGGAGACAATTAAATGTAGCCTAAATCAAGTGAGAATAAGCAAGATGAGTCAAACAAAATTACTCCAAGAAAAAAATCTCAAGCTAAATCTGCGTTCGGGGCTTAAAAGAAAATTTTAAGCGCTAAACACTAAAAATAGTGTGAGTAATACAAAAAGCATGTTTGCCATCTATAATAAAATTTAAAAAACAATAGATAGTAGAATGATTATCTTCGAGGATAATTACTCTTGATAAGTGATAAAATGACTCATTTGGCCAATATAATTGAGCTGATGAAAATATAAAAACAATAACTTGAATAGGAAAGAGGCATGCTGCTAGCTAAAGTAAAATAATCTTAGCTTAAAGTTTAAACTGGAATTTATCAACATCTCAAACACTTGAATTGTAGTCCAATAGTAAAAGATAATGAAAATATTGACTAAGAAGAAGATGAAGTTTCCTTTAGTCATGAATATTTTATTGAAAGTCATATTGAAACTAAACTTCTTAAAAAGCACATTGAGGAATTGCAGTCCTAACTAAGAGTAAAAACATAAGAAAATTAAGTTATTACAAGGAAAATGAAATAATTGAATTAAACTATTGCAAAAATGGAGCCAATAGTTAACTAAGAATCATTAAATAAGTTAAATATGGATAACATCATTCTTGAATACAAATAGATCAAGGAATAACTCAGCTCCAGGCTTATTTAAATAGAAGGGTATAGAAAAATAGTATAGGAAATAAAAAACACATCAACATGGAGTATATATCATAAGCAATAGGATTAAAAATTTAATGACGAAATTGTTTTGAAAGAATAATTAATTGAAGTTCAAAAATGCGAGTAAACCATCCCTGCTGCATAAGGTTCAAATGAAAAATGTCAAAATTGTTATTTTTTAACAGCAATCAACTAGAAAATCAATCTATAGCTTCAAGATCTTCGAGAAAAGTTGAATAGTCTCCTCAAATATTAACTATCACAGCGTAAACAATGGGATATATTTCTTCACTAAATGAACATTTCCAATGATACATGAAAATTTAAGCTTTTATACTTTAATATTAAATACTTAAAAACTATAAGTCTTTTAAACAGATCTTTCTCAAAGCTTTTGTTGTTTTTAAGTGCGTTTTTTTCTGATATCGAGATTCTTTTGACGCCTGGCATCTTGTTGAGCTTAGAGCTTATCTGTATCGACTTTTTTAGCTTTTTCCTTAAATATAGCTTCAATAAGAACAGTTCTGTTCTTAAACTGATTTCCCTTTGAGGCAAGATAGAATTTATGATACAGAGTGCGATCAATCTTTTTTGCTTAACGATATTTTTTTAAAAGTCTTCTTAGAACTCTCTGTCTGCGCACCCAAAGTATTTTTGTGGGCATTCTTGCTTCACGGGTGCCTCTACGCTTACCAGCACCTGTGTGGTTACCTTTTCTTTTGGCTTCAAGGTGAAGACGAGCTCTTGACCTGGAATGAACAATTTGTTTTCTCTTCATAATGAGTCCATCTTTGATAAGTTTTCGAACAAAGACTCTCGAGTTTGCTTGTCCAATTTGTTCAACTTCATTGGGATCCATCCAGACTCTTTTTTTACCACATTTCAAAACCTCAGACGCAATTCTTTTTTGACTCTTCAAACTAACCATAATTTATCAACTAATATAAGATTTAATATTTCAAATATATATTTAACTGTTACGGTGTAGAAAAAATAACTATATCAAACAAATTTATTAAATAGAGTCCATTATAAGCTTAGGAAAGAATTAACTCATTGGAGCTTTTAAATCTTTCATAATTTATATACATATTTTTATTAATTTTGAAACACCTTGAAAATAAGCTATTTTTGTGTAATTTTCTTAAGGTTATTGCATATAAACACATATGAAGATCAAACTTCAATAAGTGTCAATTCAGTGCTTTTTATCTACGGCATAAGGGCAAAAAAGGCAGGTAGCTTCTACTTAATTTGTGTCGATTATCATAGTTGGAAACTACTTGATTCTGTCCTGCAGCAACTCCTTTGACATTCTAAAAAATTCATCGAAATTCATTGTAGTTTTATTGCCCAAGTATTTATCAATTGTACTTTTGGACTGAGATTGCTAAGTTGTATGCCTCAATTTACTTAGATCTATTTGTCCATCCACAGGCTAGTAGGATTCAAAGGCTTCCCTTATTTGTAAAATTTGACTTTGGCTTAACCCTTGATTCATATATTTTTGCATATGAAAATCTTTCATGGAGACAGCACTTGGAGTTGGTTCAGAATTTCCCATTTAAATTATTTAATAATCTAAAACCACTATCACAATTGATGAAATTTACAAAAAATAAAAATAAAGACTGATGTATATAGCCTGACTCAGAAGAGAGAATTGTATAAGATGTTGTATTTTTAAAAAGAATTTGCTAAAAGAATCACTTCATTTTGATAAAACCTTGAGCAATATTGAATATTAAATAGTTAAATTTGGGGAGAAAAATAGTTATTAAAAATCATTTGAACTGTGAAATTCCTGAAATGTCATTAGTAGTTCTTTTTTTCAGGAGACGAAATGTAATTATGTTAGTTTCTTCACACATATTATCCAAATCTTCATCTCCTGTTTCCCCACTTTTCGAGGCTTATTTTTAAACTGCTATTTTGATTGCATAATTCATGCGGGCTTTCATAAAAGGATTGTTTCCATTCAATTAGCAGCTTCTACATGTTACATCATTAATGTTTGCAGCTTAGAAACTCTAAGGAGTCCATTTTTCCGACTTAAAGATCATAGTACTTTTATTTGATATCATTTTTTCACTTTAATTTGAAAATATTTGCTGAGACAAAGGACTCTTCTTCTTTGATAAAATTTTCAAGTTGTCCAATTGAATCATGGATTTTCCAAAGACTTGGCTTGTATCTAGATCCGAATGTAGAAATTCATTTATTGACAGTTTTTTCTTAGGAAAAGATGCTTTCATCATGATTTTCTTTTTCTATTAGTAAATAATTATAAAATTAATTTACTGAAGGGGCTAATTAAGAGCAATTTTAAATCATTTTTCTTTCTATATTCCAAACAACCTTGACCACTGGAGGCAGTATTGGTTTAAATCAGGACTGTAAATATATAACGACCAAAATATTCTATGTAACGATATTTCACTAGAATAAATCTGGAATTATTACTATTAATCTGCTAAAGCGATTAATTTCATAGTCTACAAGCAGCAAATGGTATATTTAGAGATGATCAAGCTCAATTGAATTTGCACTGTGAAAAGTCCAACTCTGGATGCGATTTCATGAATTCCTTCATCTTTTATTGCTTTTGAAGCTCGTCGCTTGAAGGAAGGCCAGCCTGCTTTTGTTTCATGTCAAACATCATTTTTTACACTGTAGAACGAGTTTATCCATCGAGATCTGACAGTTTTGATGGTTCGGGGTTTATTTTTTGGGTATTGATTTCAACATCTCCCTGAATGGGAGTACTCCACCAACTGTTCTGATTTTTCCATTTTTCAATGTTAATGTGCATGTACCTTCCCTTATAATTCTCTAATTCTCCATCTTCAATCGTCCAATAGGTTTCTTCAGTGTTGATTTTATCTTTCCATTTGCCATCAATCAAAGTAACCCCATTCACTATGATTGTCAGTTTTTCAAAGGTAATAGTGACTTTTACATTTTTTTTGGAAACTCCTGCCTCCAAATAAATGAACATTTATAAATTCTAAGATAAAAGATAGTAATACTTCTAGAGTTTGAGTCCAAATATATTTTTATGTTCTCCCTCCATTCCCTTTTGGGGCTGGCTCGTTATCATCTTATTTTTTTGTTGAGCTTTTTTCGGTTTCTGTTTTTTCTGGAGTTTTTTTCTCTTCAATAATGGGAGTCTACTGATTATTTGTAGCTTATTTTGCCTTATTAATGGATGCCTCCTTTTCTTTACGTTATTTTTCTTCCTTCAATTTTCGCTTTTTTTAGGCCTCTTCCTTTTTTCTCTCTTCTTCCTTTTGCTTTTGCTTCGTTTCATTAGTGAATTTATCAAAATTAATCTTGCAATTGTTGACAATGATCTCTTCTGCTTTTTTTTGGTTCACAAAGAAATCAGTGCTGCGTCTCAGAAACCCAAAGACTCCATCAAAAAAGCCATCAATTGTTCCTTTCTGTTGCAGCATTGTCATGAGAATGCCATCAAACTTGTTGTCTTCAGTCATGAAATTAAGCTTGTTTTAAAAATAATTAAATCACCAGATGATATTATCAACATCATATTGCTGAGGGTAAAAATATTACAAATATATATAAAAACCTCCTCTTCATCGTTGAAAATATTAAAGCAAATATATAAGATGTAATTACTGGTAAATCATTGATGACAAAACTCATTTTAATGATTTGAAATAAAAATTAATTATAAATTAAAATGATGAAGACTTTAGTCAGAAGAAAACCCAAAAATTAACCTTGCAAATCTCCCAGTCCAGATGTAGCCAATCGTAGTATCATCAAAAACACTACTATTGAAGTTGAGGACATCCGGATCAAATTTAAGAAGGCTTAAGAGAAATAACTTAAATTTGAAATCTAAAGCAGCATCTCACATATACCTTCAGACAATGCCAGTAATTAGGCTAAATATCGACAACTTTATGATGAGTTCAACAGATTGAAAAACTAGAATAAAACTTTGATTGAACAAAACAAACTTCTCAATCAATAGAATGGTCGATTTCAAGTTCCAGGTCCAAGTCTAGGTCTAGGCCCAGGTCCTAGAAATACTAATTTTAATCCAATTTCAGGGGGAATCATTTCCAAACGCTAACACTAAGTTCTTCGTGAAAAACTTGTCTTGGTCACTGATTAAAATAAAAAAATAGAGCATGAGCTAATAAGGGAAAAGGGAAAAGTAGAACAGCTCAGTAAAGACATTGAAAATTTACGAATATAAAAGGAATTTCTTCAAGATCCTTTAAAAAATCAGGCAGGTAGAAATCAAGACTATATTCCACAGCAGTTGCCCTTGCCCTCTTCTGCCCTTAATACTGATGAAGAGAGGAAATTCATGTTATATAGTAGCAATATGCTGAGTAACTATTAAAATAAGGTAAATAGTTACTTGAATGACCTTAATTCTAGAATTAATAAGGTTGAAATGATGGAGAGGATATTAAAAGAAAAACAGGAAAGATGGGAAAAATAGAACAGATCCAATAAAACTCCTATATCTAAACCTGGCTTTAACTATTGGGCAACCTCAACGGGAACTAAAATTGATACTCAAATCAAGGATTATCCTCGTAGTCAATAGAGACCGATTCCAGGCTTTCAACAGCCTAGCAGTCCTTTTAGAGCATAAGACTCAGTAATTGATAAAATAGATAATTTCAATCTTTAGGAAAATATAAAACTGAAAGACTCAGAAATATTACAACTTAATCTGTAAAAATAGAAGTTAAATGCAATTATCCGTGATTATGAGAAAAATTCAAAAGTAATCATTCCAACTCCAGCATTAAACGATCAAAAAAATATTCTCCAATCCAACGAAATAGATGCACTTAAAGAGGACTTGAAATATACAAAGGAACAAAATGAAAATTATCATCATTCCAATCAAGTATTAAGCGAAAAGTTATCATATCTTTAAGAAAATTTAGAACATGAAAGGAGAGATATGGAAAATAAACTTTCGTATCAGCAGAAAATCATTAAACAATTCGAGAGGCAGGCAGGGTAATTCAAGTAATGTTTCCGTTGTGTTCAATTCGAATAAGAAAGCATTTACCTGAAACAGTTGTTAAAATAAACAAAATAAAAATAATAAAGAAATTATTAAAAATGGAGAAATAGTTAGAAACTTAAAGACTCAGAAATATTTAAACTGAAAAGGTAAAAATAGAGGTTGAATACAACTATAAATGATTATGAGAAAAAGACAGCAATGATCGTTCCAACTCCAACATTCAATCATGGAGATGTCATACCATTTAAAACAGTAGCTTTTCTTTAAGAGGACTTGAAGCATGTTAGGGAATAAAATGAGGAATATCATCACTTGAACCAAATATTAAGCCTAAAATTGTCATAATTATAAGGAAATTTAGAATACGAAAGAAGGGATATGGAAAATAAGCTTTAATATCTACAAAATATTATAAAACAATTTGAAAGACAGACAGGGTAATCAAAGTAATGTTTTCGCTGTATTCAACTAGAATAAGAAAATATTTACCTAAAACAGCTATTGAAATAAACAAAACAACAATATGAAACTAACTATTAGAAATTGAAAAATAGTATCACATAGATGGCTAAAAATTAAAGAATAAAAAAATTGGGGGAGTCCAAGGATAACTAAAAATTCAAATAGTTAGAGGTGAAGTATCAAAGATTGGCAGCTTTAAACAATGAATTAAGTGATGACATCAAAAACTATCTGAGTATGCTTGAATACATTAAAAATATCCTACATGTTAATGATATTGAAGATTTGCTTTCTCAAAATTCAGGAATTTACACAGAAGTGGAAGCAGCCATCCTTTTAGAACGGGAACGACACGCCATTGAAATTAAAGAGTACTAGTACAAAATTCAAACCAAGGATTATGAAATCGCTGAATTAGAAAGGGAATTCAAGTTGAAAGCGGCAGAGGTCGATTTATTGAAGAATTAAATACAAAAACTAAAGGTCATAAATATGGAATGCCAATCTACTGCTTTTAAAAAGATTTCCTCATAAATGATATAATCCAAGCATGCAATATTCTTTGCTAATAGCCACTCAATTCTGGACAAAGTAAAAACAGGGTCAGAGAAGCTAGAAATTCTCTATCAAAAGGTATGTTATTTCCTATCACAGATGAATAATGCCCCTCCGCTTGACATGTCTTCTTCGATTATCGACCCTTGATTTTGAAATCATTAGTTTCTGTAAATTTATAATCCCTATTATTAATCAACATTATCATAAAAATTGTTCTAAAAAAAAGTATTATCATATGATGTACTAAATGATTTGCTAAGATTTGTATATAATTCATTTGCATAGATCTAATGAAACGATCAGCATCCACTCAAAAAAGTGATATCGAGCCTAGTATAGTTTATGACCCATCGCCTTCTCAAATTCTATTCCTTAATACCCCTGTATATATATAAAAAGGTCAATCATCTATCTTTCTTGAAGAAAGTTAAACATCCTCAAACTTAACTCTAACCAATTCTTAAATAACAGAGAAGGACAGCAGCTTCTAATTTGATCTTCGAAAAAGCATTAAAAGCATTTATTCAAAAAATGAAAGCGTGATTTTAGAATATTGAAGCATTTGAATCTCATATATTAAAAAAAGCTAATCATTGCGAAATGCTAAAAAACATATTGGCTTTATTATATTTGGTATGAAGTCTATGGCGATATCTGTTACTTTCCTTTGAGTGGTCTTTCTGCCACTATTTCAGCCAATCTTATTCTTGAATGCTCTTATTTTTTAACTCTAAAGTGATACTTCTAATCCTATGTTCTCCTTTGCTTAAAGTCCTCAATTTAATGCTCTTACTAAGTTGGTTAAACCTATTTTATCTTTATTTTTTCATCTAAATTAATCTAATTATCCTCTCCTTTGCGTTAAGAAGATGGGCTTCATCAATACCCACTTGAAGATGCAGTTGTGGCTTCACTACGGAATAGAATTAATCAAGGGGCTTGCCAAAAGAAGATATAGTTTAGTTTGCAACTTCTTTGTTTTTAGCCGTTGAGTGAGTTAACCGATCACATGCTAAAGTTTACTTTTTCTTATCAACAAAATACCTCAGTTTTCTTCGTAAGTAGGAATTCATATCTTCTTTAAATTGTTCGGAAAGCTAATTTTCAACCTCAGATACTGATTTCATATCTACCAAGTTGCTGCTTCTGCCAGTTTAATTAAGAGTAGCATAATTACTATTCCTCGCCAAAGCAGTTGTACCAGGTCGACGAATGCTGTAATCAACCCATTTTTCAACCTGAGTCGACTAGTTTTCGAGAAATGATATCTTATGTCTTGGGCGGCTCGTTAAAGCAGCAGTCCTTACGTATCTTTCTTGATTATTAGTTTTGGATACTGTTTAGAGCATTGTAATTTTATTGATATTGACTTTATAAACTAAAATGAATAATAAGTCAAACAAAATCAGCACTTCCGTCCATATCTAAATCCCATTAAGCAGCACCCTACTCATTAGATTACTCCTATTATTGGCAATAAGTCATAAACGTGTTTTTATTAAATTGCATCTGATTTGGAGGCTGTTTTTTTAATTATTGTTGTGGTTTGACAGGAGGTTGATCCTCTGGTTATTCGTAGTCTTCTTCGTACTATTACTCTTATTACTCATCATTCAGGTAATCAAATTCATCATCCTCTTTTCCTTGATTCAAGTTAGTTTGGTTAGTCATTTTGGTTTTATTACTATTATCTGTACCTTATGTAACTTTACCTTTAAGTTTCAAAAGAATTCTGTCAATAAATTTGAGCAGTTGTGTGTCTTTCACTTTTCCATTGGTGAAATAAAGAAAATGCTTGTTTTTAATATAGTTTAGAACGTCAATGCGATTTACATTCAGCTTTTGCATAATAGAGTTCAAATGTATTTTATGATGATACAACTTTCCATTGTCAATAACTAAGTACTCCATGACTAACTTATCGCGTTTGTACTTATCGTGGGCGGATCAAAACTTATGGCTAACCTTTTGGGAGAGAAGTTGGAGGAGATAGGTTTGCGAATCTATTTATTTATTGGTTTGTTCGAGCCTTTTGACATTGAGCCCAACCTTTATATGATATGAATTGTAATAGCAGTAATTGAATTCAATTTGATTGCAATCCTTACTAAAGAATTGCTTTCTTTAAGCTAAAGGTAGATAGTATAGAATATTGAACTAAGTTACCGTCAACGATTACTAATAATTGCATAACTTACCAATAATATTTTAATAGTTTACCACTACAAATGGACAGAGATCTTCTTCATCCCACACTCGATAACGAGAGACAAGCTAATAAGCAGAAACGATTGGTGCCAGCCCCCAACTCATACTTCATGGATGTTAAATGTGGAGGTTGCAATGAAACAGCGGTTATTTTTAGTCATGCTCAAACCTTAATCGCTTGCAATAATTGCAAAAATATTCTAAGCAAACCATCAGGCGGCAAATGCAAATTGACGGAAGGAAGTGCTTTCAAAGTTAAAGTTTGATCTGTATAAGACTTTATATCAAAAATCCTCAAAAATATTCTTTTGCTTTTTCATGAACATATCAAAAAATTTCAAATACAAAATTTAGTTATTCCAATAAGAGATACAGAGAATTTATCTAGATTAAATAAATATTTAGGATGTTTAGATATGAATGAATGGATGCTATCAGTGCCCCTCGCTTCCGACTTGCATTTATAGTTCAGTTATTCTCCTCTGTAATCCAAGTAATTGTTGCTGTAGTGCGGTCTTCTCGCCTTTCAGGGAGGTGATTTGTTGTTGAATGCGACTGTTTTCTGCTTTTTGAAAGTTAAAATGTCTTTTCCTAAGTAAGTTGCATTTTACATTTCTTCTTCAATGCGTACGAGCTCATTGGATAGACTCTTCTTAACGTCTGCTGTCTTCATTGTTAACACAGATTCGAGAGTGTCCTTCTAACTTCTGAGAATCTGCACCTCCTTCTTATGATTATTGAGCTAATTTGAGATGTTCTTGATTTGTTGCTGAGTAGATGGAAAAGTACTTAGAGTGTCTGTAGTTTGCCTTTGAGTGAAGCTGGATTGGAGCCAAAACTGTTGCCTGTGTCGTTCATGAAGCAAATAAATTTTTTTAATCAATTTATTTATTTCAGTGATATTATACATGAACTGTATCAATATTCACAATCATATTGAAGGAGAAATTTAAAAATGATCTTTGCCTATTTTGAAAAAGTACACGTTCTTCGAAATTTAGAAATAAATGAATTTGTAAAAATATAGAGTTTATTCAAATGATCCATAAACTAATCATGCAAACAAAGCTTAATTGGACAAGATGAATGAAATATTAAATGATATTCTTCTTGTTTATTTTTACGGCTACCTTACTATCCTCGTATAAACTACTCCTTAATAAATAAAATTAGATATTATTCTGAATTTAGAAATAGGAAATAGGAAATTTGGCCAGATTTAAGTATGATGTGTTGTTAATACCAAATCCCTGAGTATCTCAGAAAATGGACAATAGTTATTGTTTTGTTCTGCGCTTGATTCTTCATTTTAGTTTTTCTTTAAAGTTAGCTTCGTTAAATCAATATTCCGTATGTTTATTATTTTTCTTATTTATTAAGATGCATTTGCTTAAATGCCTCAACTCGGATAACTAATACATTTCTCAGAGCAACATCAAACGATGAATACGATAGACTTTTCTTGGGAGTTTCTTCACTCAGACTTTAAAGTAGATTTAGCTGCATTATAAAAGTAGATAACGCAAACGTTAAACAAGAGTGAATTGCAACAGTTCCTTATTCACAAAAAATCTATGGATTTTTTACTTCTGGTCACGAACCTATACTTCAGCTCAAAAAACTTAAATTTTCCATATCTGACAAAAAACATCTTTGGAAAGTTGTATACGCAATCAGTGGGGCTATATTATACATCGAAACAGCAGCCTTCGAATCCTTATGCCAATTGTTTAATAAATAATGAATTTTGGGAAAACCGATTTTTAAAAGCCTCAAATATATCATTGAGTGAGGTGCTAATTGCTCATGAATAAATCTTTGATGATGTGGCACATGCATTTCTCTTAAGGCGATATAAAGAACTTAAAGAGATAGAAATAGTGGCAAAAATGTTTAAGTTGTATCATCTATCCAATAATTTACCAACTTTGCATAAGGAAGATTACCATTTTATGAACTTTTGTTTTCAAGAGTTAGCCGAGTGTAGAAATTAATTAAACCAGTGGGGAGCTTTAGTTTGGTATCTATTCAGATAAATACGATATATCACAAAACGCAAAAAAGATTATGTAAGGATGGTTGTCACCTCAAATATATAAGAAAGATAAGAAACGCGAAAAATGCTTCAGCTTCTATATTTAAACACTGAAAAGCATATTAATTTTCTTATAATCAAAGAAAGATAATAAGAGTTGATTGAAACAGCTCTATAAAAATTTGATTTGTAAATTACTCCTTTAGTAAACTGCACATATCATTTGGACATTACTCATTAATCTTACCCTTTTTAAAGATTCAAGACAGAAATTTTGTAATATTTCTAAAAGATTATTAAGAGTATTAAGCATTTAAGCAAAATATGTATCACCCAGTCGAGATTGCTGCGAAGATCATTAGAAGAGCAAAGGAGTACCTTATAAAACCTACTTAATTATTTTAATTCAGACAAAAATTGTTCCGTTTCGAATCCCTGCAATAAACCTTCCGCTTTGCATAGAGGGGAATCTTGCTTTTAGCCAGAGTTATCAATTTTGATAAATGGATGTAAACTAAAGATAACTCACAGTAAAATCGTACATAATCACTGTAAAATTGTAGTACTGCCTTTTCTACCTGATCTTTAAACCAGAGATGCAGGAAAATACTGGCTTTGCCCCCAAATTTATCCCAATAATATCATTCCTAAAACTCCATTCCTCTGTTAATATTTAATGCAGAAGGCATGTCCCTAATAATTTTATTTTGTGAAAGCAATGTTTAACTATAAGTTCGATGATCTATTTGACGTTTTGCTAGTAAAAATCAGCAATAACCAAATGGCAGAGTCCTTTGCTGAGAGAGTTGCTCCTGCTTTATCCTTCATCGAAAATATGAAGAACGAAGATTAATTGTAATCAGTTGCATTCAGTTTCTGTTCTAAGATGGGTAATCCAATGATCTTGCTTCGATCAATCTATGATTATCTGTAAAAAGGCTCTAAACTCAAGTAAATTGTGATCCACTTTGATGAATTCTTTTCTTTTCTCAACGGAATGAGTACATTTCAAACTTTAATAACCAATCTTTTTGAGAAATATAAAGTCCTCAATTGAACGGTGATCTTGACTTATATTTTATTCTAAATTACGATTCCTATTATCATTAAATATACAATTCTATCCAATTTAGCAGTGAGCAATAATTCTTCAGAGCAGATATCAGGTTATGGCTGTCTTTAAGCCCTATTGCTGAGGCGCACTCTCATAATCAATTTCCGTTTTATAGTACCTCCTGTTCTAAATAGCCAATCAAGTACCAGTTCGAAGCTTTTCCCCATTCTACGAAAGAAATTTGCACTCACATGGAAGACGGCTTCGTAAGTGATATTAATATTCTGCAAGTCAAGGCATCTCTTAATCCACTCCGGCAGCTTTTCATATTTTCCAGCACGAGTAAATCGGCTGTCGGCGAGGATCATCAGTCCATAGTCATTTTTTCGACGCATGACTCTGCCTAAACACTGGGCACACTGTCGCATGGTATCAAACTAAAAGAATTAGTTGCGATCGACGATCTGCTTCCTCTCGACCATATATCTTATCCGCTCCAACAGAACAGGGTCGTGAGAATTCTGGACAGGAAACCCTATCATGATGACGCAGCGTCCGTAGTGGCCTTAGAAATCGATTCCTTCTGCAACTTTCCCTCGAGCAATGGCTAAAAATATGCCTCCTCTACCGATATCGCAGGCTTTGCGGTATTGCTTCAAGCTCATTTACGTTTCCGTTGGATCTTTCTTCTCAATGTAAATATATTTATTCTCAATGAGTTTGTCTATCACACCTGCTTATTTCCAGTGTTTGAGGATATGTTACATATAGAGATAAGAAGGAAAGAAACAAAGAATACCGTCAGGAACTATTTAGCTGAGACCTCTCAAAAGATTACCGTAGGCTATGGACACTTTAATGTCACTACGAGAAGTATATTCTGAACTGAGATTTTATTGATCATAAGTTTTGCCTAAGATTATTGGACTGATAGGGTTGCGGCCAATTTGAATATTTATCGATTTGCAGACTACTGGCTCGAAGCCTAACATCTTCGGATAGAGACTAATTGGGCTGATAGTTCCAGAAGTGAGGATAACTGAAGGAAATTTCTTCCAGATGGGTTGCAGAGGAAGGGATGCATCCAAGCACGACAGCGTTAGGAGAGGATCCGCAATTCCCCCATCTAAAGGGTGTGGCTGAAACACAATTTTAAAGCCTTCAGAGTATATGGAAGTCAGCTCACAGAAGAATGTGATCACTTTAATAAATTTCAGGTCCTAAACTTACGTAATTTGAAATTACTCAATGACATTGTGCAGCTTTTGATTAGCAAGTTTGAAAAAATCTTGTTCTAGATTTGTATTTAACTCCAGCTCCTTTCTCATTTAGAGGTTATCATAAAATCTCACGCATTTTTCCTTTAATTTATTGCGCAAAAATTGGATAACTAACTGCATTGAGTTCAAGAACAGATCAGTATTGCTAATTCTTTCTGGAATGAAGTTAACTATCATTTCCTCGCGTTCCCTATCTCCTAAATTGTTGCCTAGTTTTTCCTTATAGTTTTCCATCATTTTGCCGAGTTGTGTTTTGAATATCTCTTTGTTCTGTTATTTGACGTGCTCTATCTTTACTTGCAAATCTCTTAAATTATTTGAAGATGAATTGATTATCTGGTTGTTAATTTTGAGAGTATAAGATTCAAGACATACATCATCGATGTTGTGGGCCTCATCAAACACCACTATTGTGTCTTTTTACTTTGCAAATCTTTTTATCATGTCGGAAGATAGTTGAGGATCCAGTAAATAAAGGTAGTTAAAGACTATTATATTCGCTTACTTTATCGCTTATCTCGCAGTGAAATAGGGACATTGTATTCGGTCTTTTCCGAATTTGCGCAAATCTTACATTGTGTAAACTCGATGCTTGTCTGATTCCTACAAGAGTCGAGTCCTACTATCGAACCCTTCATAGTATTCACAAGTTTCATTCATAAAGTCATTTGTATTTTGCTTGTTGAGTCGAACCCATTTTGCAGTTCTCTTCCTACATTCTGATTAAACCCTCTCAGACTGCCGCCAATTTTTTGAATCCTTATGAACACAGAGATTTTTCTTAGCAGTGAGCCCAACACAAGTTAATTGTTTTTCATCTTTGATTTCTTCCTCTCTTTTATGCAACAAGTTTTTCAATTAAAGTAAAGTCTTTTCCATTTCGACAACAGTTCTTGTACAGTAGATTAGCTGAATGAAAGACAAGCTACCCTTTTAAATTTGCTATTGTTAAGCAAATAGGCCGTGAGTAAGGAGAGCAAGCAGACGGTTTTACCTGTTCCCGTAGGCATCTCCAAAATGGCATGTCCCGGAGCATCTAATGTTTTTTTGAGATACGTCATGTAAATTTCCTGTTCATTGAAGATCAATTTATAGGGGAAGATGACTGGCAGTCCATCGATAACGATTCTCATATCCCTATACCTTCTCCTTATTAATATAAAATATGGCTGATTGATAAAAACTAAATTTTATATAATATCAACTATTCTACATTTTGGCTAATTTCTTTGTTATATATAGATTGGCATATTTTGCTGACAATTGCACTCATTATTATTATAATATTTTCATGATTCAAAAAGTAAGTAGCATCCCCTCACGCTTTTATCAACTCGCTCTGCTCAATGTTGGACTCATAGTGGCACTTTCAAGAGGATTCTCCTTCCTCTATATTGTATCGTCTCTACTCTTCATTGCTGCCATCGTTGCGCCAGTGGCTTCATATCTGAACATACTGTCACCTGCTCCAGTTCAGATACTTCACGAATAAATTCGTAGAAAGATAAGTGAAAAGTGTGCTAAGATGTCAAAATGCATTAGTTCTTGGTAATCAGCCAGTAAATAAAATCGAACAAAGGCCTTGGTGATTGTAAAATATGAAAATACTTAGCTTCTCATCGCACTGTATATTCTTCTGAACTTCGTCTGCCCCGAATTATAAACCTATGTGGGTACGCGTTGTGATATTTAGCCGTCAATTTTACGTTTATTTATCTATTCATGCATGAATAGTTTTCATTCGTCGAAAAAGCTCTTGGAAGGATGTGCAACAATCAATGTCCAATTGCACACAACTGAACACGTGATTATCGGATATGAACTATCCTCATAACTACTATATCATTTCCTTCACATTATCATCATTTTAAAAGAGAGCTTATTTTTCGTTCTTTTAGTTATTTGGACAATAGTATTGATAAAGATTAAAGATGTTATTCCCATTCAATTATAATCATTGACATCACTCTTTCCCTGAATAGTATTTGCTATGCTAGAAAGTAGTCAGGTATTCCAGGTCTCTGCTTGATTATTCCTAAATTCGGTTAAGAAGATCTGCTTCATCCTTGGCTTATTCCTAGCTTTGCTCTCTTCTCCTCTTCTCCTCGTCAATAAACTCGCGATAAATTCTGAATAAATCTCTCTCAATAATTCCATAAAAAAGCCCCGAAAGACCAGGCACGACTCTGTCGAGCTCTCTGACTGTATTTGTCTTCATATTGACGAACACAAACTCTAAATATTTTTAAAAATACGAATAGACTCACAATGCTTCGAAATTTCGAAGAGAGCCTCGCACAGCAATGTTTTGAGAAGATTAGGCACTGTTTCCGAAAGATCAACAGTCTACGGTGCATCAAGAAACATCCCAACAATATCTTCGATCCTCCTCGACAGAATTTTATCTACTTTCTTCTTGCAGGTCTATTAGTTTCTTAAATTTTATCCAGGAATTACAAGTTTGTGAATATCTTCGGTAAACTTGGCCACTACGTTTTATCGCGAACCTGCGAGGGAAATCGCCTTCAAGAAGGATTAACGAAATGCTGCCCTTTTTGTATTAAAAAAGGAAAAGTTTTTTTGGGTAAAACAACCGAGAAATTCACTGCCAGTTAGTGGTTTTAGAATGGAGGAGTATACTGTTGGAGGAGCTCCTTATTATTAGAGCATATCGCCTAACGACGTACCAAGGACCTGTCCAATTCCTCCAGACTACTGTAAATTGTTAAACATGTCCATTAGATTTATTCCTCCAGGAGCTCCTAGCTGACTTAAAGGATTAGAAATGGGTTGTGGTGGCTGTTGTGGTTGCTGTGATTGCTGTGGTTGCTGTGGTTGCTGTAGTTGTTGTGGTTGTTGTAGTTGTTGTGGTTGCGGTGGTTGTTGTTGTTGCGTATTTTGAGGTTGATTACTATTTTAATTTTGGCTTTGGTTTAATGTCGAAGTTTGATTAATTACAGGTCGAGATTGAGATTGTTGAGGTTGGGACTGAGACTGTGTAAGCAAAGGATTATGAGATTGAGAAACCTGTTAAGATTGTCGCAAGTTAGTTTGTTGTTGATTGAATTGAGGATTAGTTTGCTGGTTCGGTTATTGATTAGGTCTTTGAGGAGGCCTTTGAGGGGCAAATAGATTTGCAAAGTTAAATTACGATCCTGATCCAGGTTGCAAAAATCCACCAATAATATTTATCATATTAGGTTGTCCATTATTGGATTGATTTGCCTGTTCAGAGACATTAGATTGTCCCTGCTCATTGTTATTAGAAGGTTGTTGTTGAGTCAATCTTTGAATAGCCTAAATTGCAACTGAATTTGACTGATTAAATGATTGAAGGATTGGAATAAAATCGCCTAAATGAGACACTCGACCCTATTGCATGAGTTGTATTCCTCGATTTAGCTGAGGAATAAATCTGAGCATTTCTTGTTGAAGTCTACGCAAAAATTGAGCAGTTAATTATCTGCCATCTGATTGATTAGTCAGTAGTGGCTCTTCGGGTAGATTTAGTCTACTTATATTTGACTGTAGCTGATTCAAGGGATTAGAATTCACAACGATATGGACATGAGCTCGTGGCTGATTTTGAGGGGGTTGATTCTGTTGATTCTGTTGAGGTTGCTGTGACGGAGGTTGTTGATGTTGCTGTTGTTGTGGTTGTGGCTGGTTGATATTTTGAGGATTTGGAACAACTCGAATATTTCCCATAAGTGAACCAAGAGCATTGTTAATGGTATTGGCAATGGACTGGTCCTGTGATAAATTCATATTTCCAAACAACCCTTGGAGAGGATTTAAAAAAGGCATAGGTGGAATGGGAGGTGGAATATGAGGAGGCACATTATTCTGGTTATTGTGTATATTTTGCTGAGGATTACTATTTCTCGCATTCTGAGCTGGCTCTTGGCTTTGTAATTTGGCAATTAGATGCACAGTCAACCCTGATTCCTTCACTAAATGAGGCATATCTTACCATACTCCTTCAAAGCTATACCATCAAGAAGTTGCTTTCCGCCAAATACTAATCTCTGCCTCTCCACTGGAACCTTAGTTTTCTCTGCTACTTGTTTCTTGAAATCAGCGATGAGTATCTAGATAATAAGTATAAAACTTCAGGGGTGGTTTCAATCTCAAAGATCTCACTTGTGATTAACTTCACTTTGACAATGAATGCATTCGATGTGGCGTTTTATTGGGTGAGTTTCTATTAGGTGGGGACTTCGCTCTGCATTACTGCACGTATTGATTATATCAAGTTTATAAGATATTTACTTCAAATAATATTAATTCCACTCAGTTTTGCTCCGAGAATACCCAATTTATTTCAAATATACAAATAATGCCTACTAAAAATATTGGGAATGATAGTACGTTTTATTTTAAGTTATCAAATCGCATATAATAGTTTTAATTAATAAAATGGGACTACTCGGCAAGACATTAAAGGGTCGCAGCGCTCGTCCTGGCGGTCTTCCCCCAAAGAAGAACATTAAAATTCGTCAGATCGCTAAAACCCAATAGGAATTCGACCAGCTGAAGAAGTTAGCCAAGATGAAAAAAGATATTCTTCGATCAAAGATCGAGAGTGAGCACAAGATAGTCAATTTCAACAAGAAAAAACTGCTCACCTACTGGAGGAAAATCATGCGTATCGCTAAAACTGAAGAACTGCGCAATTAGATTGACATCTACTCTCAGAACAATCAGAGATAACTCGACTCCAAAGAAGCTTTCATTCAAATGCTTGATAAAAATCTTGATGAGGCTAACAACCAGTATCAGATCGCCCTTAGAAATCATCTGATTCACATCGATACTTTGTTCGAAGTGCAGGGATCGAGGATTCACGGGCTGATGGAAGAGTTCAGGAGAGATGTTAACATATTGGAGAATGAGTATCTCACGGAAAGAGAGGAGATGGAGCAAACTCATCACGATCATCTCAAGGAATTAAATGACATGATCGAAACTGTCAAGGAAGAAGACAGAAGGAAGGCAGAAGAGACTCGAACCTAATAGCAAGCATTTCGTGAGTAGATTAAGAACAAAAATCTCGAGGAACTGCAACATATGAAATTCAATCTGTAAGCAAAGCAGACCAAGCATTATACTGAGTTATAGCAGATGCATCAAAAATATTCTTCGGACACAGGCAAGAAGACCGAAGAGCATAGTAAAAATTTTGAAGACAACAAGAATATGACCCTAAAAATTGATGAACTGGCCAGGAACATTGCAAGGAAGCGATCAAAGATTGATCTGCTAAAATTAAAGATACTGCAGCATAAAAAAGAAAGTGGTGCGAGGAATAAAGCTTTAAAGAACGAAAAAGAGAACATTTCTAAAAATTATAATGAGCTGAAGAAGAAGATGAATAAGTTCAGGGAGGAAGAAGACAGGAGGCTGAAGGAATTGACCAATAACTCAAGAAATGCGGTTGAAAAACTTAAAGAGTACCTGTAATTGGGGGAGAGAATTTTGAAAACGGCAGAGTTAGCGCGAAGGCTAGAGACGGAAAAGGAAAAAGTGCTGCCTTTCTATGAGAGCACCGTTGATGAAACCGAAATCTCAGAATAGATGAAGAATCAATTTCAATAGCTCACTCCTGAGTAGTACTAGGAGTTTAAATACCTGAATAACTTTTTTAAAAGGCATAATAAGGTATTGCTTGACAAACTTGCCATTCAGAGACAGAAATAGACCCTCAGCAAGGACAATCAGATGCTAAAATCCCTGCTCAAGCAGTATTTGGACGGCATTTCCCTAAATGATGAGGTTCTTCGCACAAACAATCCTCTTTTCATTGTAAACAATCGTATCCAAATCGCTCAAGAGCCAGTCGAATAAGCTCATTCCCCCACGATAATAGACGCCAACACTGTCCATAGCTACAACATTAACCAACTCGGGAGAATGGCTCCTCAACGCTTCCAATGATCCTCTCCTCATAATTTTAAATATTACTATAGTTTGAACACAATCATTTTTTAAATTCAATTAAAATGGCAGTCATATTGTCTCTGCCGTAAGGATCCGAAGGATTTCCTCCTGGGTTTATATTTTTATCGAAGAAGGCTTTTAAACATTAAGAACTGTTAGATGTTTGCAGGGTTTTCTGAAGAGATTTGGGAAGTTCAATATGATCCTAGCCGTATTTTTACCAAATTCCATCACACCCTATTATCATCAGCTCTTCTTTGCCATTTCTTTCGAACTAAATTATATCGGGCATGCAAGTGATTGGCTGCTGATTGAAAGGTAATCCTTCGACCTTTTTATGACTAAAATCTGCAAGGGATCGAGTCAAGTTAAGGCCATTCACTCGACCCTGTATGATTGGAACTCCTGTTTTTTATATTCTTGCCTTTTAGACTGGATTTTATGGCTTATGATCGTATGATAAAGCCAGGCATTCCGATCCCCGTAAAAGTGATGCCCTCGAATCTCCAGCATTAGCACAGATGATTCTATCTTTTGTAATAGCTACAACAACAGCCGTTGATCCAGCTACTAATTATTAGGGTGTTACTGATCTTTTCACTTCTTCCTCCTTATATTTCAATAACTAATCAATTCCTGGTTTCATTTTCATTAGCAGTTCGACATGAATAAAGGTTTCAGTTAGAGCCTGCCCGATCTTGCCCTCACTTAACGTCTTTCGCTTGAGGAATATTTATAGAAAATGTGCAGAAATGAATTTTGATACTTACCCTCCTCCATGTCCGTCGAACACTCCAAATAGTGCAATATCATAATTAGGTATTGAGAGATATGCAATGTAGGCATCCTCCATATTCTTCCTCCACCCTTGCATTTCGCAAGTAGCGTATTTAAGTTGATTGTTTTCCTCCCAGTTGGAGTGTTTGGTGGTAATGGGTTTCTCTAAATAGCTGTTTCCCATGTTAATTATAATAGATCAATTCAATAGTAATATTACCGCTTTAATTGAGTTCGAAAATAATAGTAATGATAATTATGAATGATTGAGTTGACGACAGTACAAAATAAAAAAAATTATGGAAGGAATATTCCTCTCAAGAACTTAACTAAAAGATAGAGGTAAAAACACATGAAAGCCTACCTTGATTCTATCCATCCTAAACAGTAAATTTAAATAAATGGATTAGCCTCTTTCTTGACTGACTGGACAATTTTATTAAGATGATTGATGTTGAGTTAGTGAGATGAAAGCGATACATCAAACTCTGACCAATTTTATTGAATTCCTCATCATCTGTATTTTTAAATTAAATTTCAATTCGCAAGCATTTTCTATTTTATAACTTTAATGAATATTAATCGCAAAAAAATACAAAAATATTCAGGTATTCATACATGCATCACTGTGGAACAAAAATTATTCATTTATTGTTAATGGCACTCATTCTTCAATAACAGCATTTTATCAAATTTAATATTTATAAGAAAGTTATGGAAAAATAATGAATAAGCAATACGACTATCAGAGCGATAAAATCCTTCTAATCGCCTGCATATGAAATTTTTTTGACTAGTCTCTGATCTTTTTCGAACTGAAAACATATGGGAAATGGCAGTAAGTGAGATAGTGTCGGCCGATAATTCTAAAAATTCGACTGCACTAAACTTCTTTTTGATTTTTACTTTCGAATTACGCTTCCAGGACTGGTCCAATCCAAAATTCCTTGATTCTCAGCAGACTAACATACGCTTTGAGCTTATACGATCGATGTTTAATAATTTGATAAAATTAATGAACTTTTACCGTCATATTATTCGATTATATGATCTTGAGAATTTTCCCTCTCATTTTCTTTTATTTCTTAACAAATTTCACCATTAGGTGGAATATATTGGAACAGATATTTCTTCCGAATTTTTGCTTGGGCTCTTCACTCATTTATTCCATCGATTGACAATCTTTTTAGACCGAAAGCAGTTCCTACTCTTGAACTGTCGTCCTATCTTTTTTCTCATCATTCTTGTATTATAGTGCGTTTTGAGGCAAGGCCTTTGCTATTTCAGGTGATGATTCCTCAAAAGGCTAAGTTATAGAAGTACAGTGTTCAGAAATGGAAGAACCGTTAATGAAATAAATTGGAGAAATAGGCAAGTACCCAAATTCGAAGGGGGAGTTCTGGAATAGGTTGAAATTGCATATTTGGTGATAATAGTCGCCTTGGAATGGAAACATTCTATGATTTAAATATAATCTAATTTATATGAATTCATAAGCCTCATTATAACATTCTAAATTTTCATACAATTTACCAAAAATATAGGATTTTAATTATCAAAACAGGTTACTGTAGAGCGGAATCTTTCAGGAATACGGTTTTTCTTTTGTCAAACCAGTGGTAAATTAAAATTAATGATAATAATTGCATATTTAACTTTGCACGATTATACAATTAAATAAATAAGCAAATTTGTTCTTTAATGATCAGCTAAAATTTAAAATATCCAACGATGAGTATTCTTTAACTGGTTTATTACATCCGAGGAAGTCTGATTTCAAACATGTTGGCTTAAAATAAAAAATTGCAATTTAGTTTACCAATATTCAAATACTTTGATGAACGGAACATATCAATAAATTCTAATAGCAACATTCATCTTTGAGATTGATACAAGCAACCTAAATTTTCAAGAAAGTTAATAAAATATTAAGTTGCATTTCATGATAATGATGGAATCACATGATCAATTTCAGCAATTTGCGCATTCTCTTCACGTGGAGGCTTCTTGACTTCCTCTTGATCTTACTGGAGTGGAAAATATGAAGTAGATGATACTTATTAATGTAAATTCGACTCAAAATTCTCAATATCTTGCTGAATTATAAATCGGCTCGAGTTGACCCTATTCTCCTGCCGTTCATTAAGTTCTTTATCGTCTTGATATTTACGTACCCTTTCAAGGTTTTTGTTTTTTCTGTTAGTTTTGCCATAAAACCATCAGGAGTTATTCTAAGTTTATTGGTTTAAATAGCTGATTGAATTAGACGAGCAAATTATTTTTATGTCGATGCACTTTTGATGATATTATGAAAGATATTCGAAGCGATATTCCGCCCGAATTTTTGTTCCAACCTTAGACTTTTGTCTTCTTACGTTGAGTTGATTTCGATCTCCATTTCTTCTTGCTTTACAATATCTTCTTGTTTTGCAACATCTTCTTTTTACAATTAGAGGTCTTCATCGCTGCAGGTACCTCTGGTCGTCTGAGTTACGCATTTTATTTCCTCCTTCTGAGAGGAATCATAGTCGGGAATGTAAGAATACAGAGTGTTGGTGGGAATAACAGGTGAATTTTGAAAGTTAGCGCCATCATAATTCCAGGTATATCCTGTTGCATCGTAGCAGTAAGAAGGTGCGTAGCAGTTGTAGCTAAAATTGTTGTAGCAATCAGTCATGCACTGCTGCTGGAAAGAATTGTCATAGGGAAACATTGAGGTTATTGAATAATCAAAAAATAGATAAAAAATAAATGTAAATAGGTAAATAACTCTTGTGTATATTTCTGCTATTTAGATAGATATCAAATTCAGATCATTTTCTCTCAAATGAACAAGTATTCAATAAATTATCCATATTAATAAACATCTTTCAGAAAATTATATAACTCTTATATGGATCAGTTAGACCGAAATGTACCGTCACTACAAGTCCCAGAGTTATCATATCCGGTCCTGGATAGTCCAACCATGGCGCAAATCAGAAGAGCCATATTAATAATCCTGAGAGCTGATTTTAATATACAAATACCCGTTTTAAATATCTTTATTTAGATATTCCATTTATGCAAACGTATTTCGTAAATGATCTTGACGATCAGGTAGATCAACGCTAAAATCAACTCGAATTGGTAAGGTGAAAAAGTCATCACGAACCCAATTGCTACGACATGATCTCCAAGTGATAAGAGAAAGTCATTCTCCCATTTCTCTTTATCAAATGATACATACCTTAAGAAAACGTTCCATTATCTGGATCGTACTTTGATTGCTTTATTTGTCTTAAAGGCGAAGAGTGTTCACTTACTTCTTCAAAATGAAAGATATTAGGTTGTAGCCGAGACATAATAGGAGAAGATCGACTGCAAAAAGTATCCTGGTTGCGCGGAGGCTGATGGAGCCGTCCTGCAATACGTCATAGATAGGCGAGCAGAAATTGACCTCGTACATGATTTTAAAATATTATAAAGCTTAGAATCTAAGGAATAGCAGTCATTTCAATGTTATTAGTAAATATATTGATAGATATTATTGATAAAGGATGCAGATCATTGCTATTATATTTTCATTCTTATCGCAATAGGCCGTGTGGAATTTATAATTTCCAAAATCTATTTTATCTCGTTTCCTTCGGCCGCTTTGATAAACTTTCCTGCTAGTTTTTCAGTCCAATACTTAGTTAAAAAAGGAAGAGTTTCTGTTTTGCCTGCTTCCACGTATCTGTTGTAATAGAATAGAATTAACTAAACCACGTCTGGAAGCTTTTCGTATTTAGTAACATACCCTTCGAGATACTTACATCCTTTGAAAAGATTGTTAACGTTCGCAACTTTAAATGCCTTCTTTGCACAATCCTACCACAATTCTCCCTTCACATGGTAAAATGGCCTTAGAGTCTTGGGATTAAATTCAACATGGCTTTCCTCGATATAGTCAACTCCATAGCACCAATTAACTTGAGCCTTAGGAAGAGCAGGAATCTTGATGTTGTAGTCCAAGAAAATATCAGAAGCTGATTTTTGAGCATCCAACAATGTAGAAATATGGTAAAGTTATTCATTGCTCAAATTTTTACAATATCCTGGTAATTTCTATCTGATTTTAAGAATTTGGTCTTCGCTTGGTTCTCCATCAACGGGAATGAATTCAGTACAAACTTCAGTTTCCTTAAACTTTTCAGAAACGTTAGTGAGATCCAAGAATTATCCTCTCTGATATAATCCTCTGAATAGGTTTTTAAATCCTTTCTTTTCGTTGGTTGTCAACTTCTTAAACTTAGAAAGCAAGCTCATAAGACCTTTAGTTCTGTAGAGATGACCTTTCAGTCCTTCGTCAATGGGATATCCCAAAGCCTTTACCATCTTAATCATTGGCTCAATATTATAGAAATGGAATCTGAAAGTATCTCTATCAGTTGGCTGATTGAGATATCCACTATTAACGCAGTACCAGACAGCCACATCAGTGCTCACCTGAGTAGTAACAAACTGAGCTAAACCGCACATTCCTGCCATTGTTTTAGAATTTTTTAATCTAAAAAGCAAGTGCTCAGTAGCATTTTCCTTAATGGGCTTTAAGTATTCAATTTCATCCTCATTGATAAGATACCAAATAACAGCGTAATACATGTTCAAATTACCAAGAATCTTACCACCTGAAACTAACTTTGCTATTGTGTAGTTTCCCACTTAGACGTGAGATTTGTGTGTTCCCAAAGGAATTGAACCGAGGAGTCTGTTCTGAGTGAAAGGGTTTTTCATAAATTTATCAGCGAATTTAACGCCAGTATAGGTAGAAAGACATGATTTGAACTTGGCCTTGAGTTCAGGATAGTTGAGAATTCTTAAAGGGCAAGCAGCAATGTCATCAACAATATTTTTTTACACTCCCAAAAGGAAAGGTTCACACTCATCAACCAGTATTTGAGGAACATCCTCATCCATGATGATAGGACACTCAATAAGGTTTTTGGAAAGATCTTGAATTTCAACTGACTGATCAATTTGCCCTTCCTTTGCTGTGACTGCAGTAGCCATTTTGTTTGACTTAATTTGTCCCAAACTATACTGTCCTCTGAGATCTCCACAGAGATTGATCAAATGACTGATCTTCTTTTATAAATCAGTAGACATGTCTTCATTAAAATATTTAAAAGACATAGTTCTAGCAATTTCAATGGCTGCTTTGAAGTTCTTTTCCTCCAAATTTGCTCTGATTTATGTACTGTAATCGAATTCTTTGCTCATTGTCTTTGAGAGTTCCTTAACCAATCTAGTCTTGGTTTGAACCAATTGATTTTTAAGTGGAATGTTGCCTTCTTTTCCCATATTCAAAGCAATGATTAAAGCTTAGATGAGATCATACTTAGCTTAAAAGTTCTACAAGGTAATCTCTTCCAAACTATCAAGGATCTTAAAATCATCGGCAGTGTATTTGACAATTGCCTTTAATTCTTCATCTTTTCTCTTAGTGAAGACTTGACTCTAGCAATATCTTGAGAAAGGGCAAGTCACAGACATATTGACTTCTCCAGATCCACTGCTAATAATGTAGCAGATTGACTTGTGTATTTTGAATTGCAGTTTGTTGAAAGCATTTTCAAAAGTTGTGTCACATGATTTGACACTATGATCGCCAACCTCACCATCAGTCACCAGAATAATGGAAGTCCATTTCTTATTGACAATTTAGGTTGCAACATATTCAGGAGAAGTTCCGCCCGTCCCTTGACGAGAGGCGATACTTTTTTCCATATCCTTCAAGGTGACCTAACCGCAATTGGAGTTCCAGAGATAGTAGTGAGAGATGTCCTTGGCAAAATTGGTGATAATCATATCAACTGTTCCCCAATAATTGGTCGATCCGCCCACAGACCCTGAATTATCAACAAAGAGAGCATAAGTTTCCTTCTACATGATTAATTAGATATATCTTGCCAGATACTAAATCAGTTAATTAATAATAGCATCAATTCTTTTATATATGCAAGAACTAATTAATACTGATATTAAACGGTAAAAGAAATGGAGAATTTTGAAAATTTAAGAGAAGAAGTTAACACAGTCAAGATATTTGAAAATGCAGATATAAGGGTCTTTTTGATATTTAAATAAATATTGAAGGTGGTAAAGAGGCTAATGGACCCAAAATGATAAATTGATCGATAATGACTCATATTTGAATAAATTGATTTTTTTATTATTTTACCCAAATCAATAAACTACATATTTAGGAATTAATTGAAAAATGTTGACAAAAAGTATCACTCAATAAGGTGCTTGATCAATTACTAGTTAATTTCAAGTCAAGATATTAGCATTGCGTTTCTTTCTTGACCATATTCATGATGTTTAGTCATCAGTATTTGATTATTAATTCTGACATGCTGCAGTGGTAAAAAGAAAATTAGCTACAAGGTCGATTCATCAATATTCTTAAGAATATTTGCGAATAGGAAGTTAATTAAATGATTTGAATTAATGAAGTCCTATTTCAACAAATTAAGCTTTAAACTGTGTATGTGATTTTTTGTTTAACATATCTTAAATTATCTTCATCCATGAAAACAACGACTCTCACCTTGGCATTCTTCGTGTTCTGCCTTCTCACAAAAACTCTTACAGTAGATTGCGATCCCACATTAATCGGTTGCTTGACATGTAAAACTGACGTAATGGTCTGTGATGCTTGTGATCCAGACAAAAATTTTGCGGACACACCTGTCGAAAACAAATGTATTTGCGTAGATGGTGACTATTTAATTAAAGATCAAGCCAAATGCGACGCTTGCAATGTAGCTCTTCCAAACTGCAACAAATGTCTAGCCAATGATGATTTAACTGCAAAATGTACTGCATGTAATGATCCCTACTATGTAAAAGGGGATGTATGCGAAAAATGCACAACACATTAATATTGCCTAAAGTGCAGCGATGCTGGATTGTGCACCGAGTGTCAAAAGGACTACTATAAAATAGATGGCTCATGTGTTAAATGCAACACATTTCCAACTTGTCTAGAGTGCAAAGTTGATGGTACATGCACCAAGTGTGACAAAGGCTCTTATCCAGATGTTTCTGGCAATTGTATTAAATGCCCATCAGCTCCACTTTGCTTATAATGTGATCAAACAGATGGAAAGTGCACAACATGCCAATCAGATACATAAGACTTCATTGACACTATTTCTGGCTAATGTAAAGTTTGTCTTGATGTTATTCCTCATTGCAAGACATGTGATAATACTCCTGATAATACTCCCATTTGCAACGGATGCGAATCACAATCATACTACCTTGATACTACCTGCAAACCATGTGACGACTTTAATAAAGGTTGTTTAACTTGTAAACAGGTTGATAAGGAGAATCAATGCATAACTTGTGATGCCCCTTTCTATTTGGATAATAATTTATGCAAAGCATGTTCAGTTATCGAAAAATGTGTTACATGCGACCCAGGCAACCCAGATCCAGTTTGTACAAAATGCGACAACAATTTCTATTTGGATAAAAATTTATGCCTAGAATGCGCAAAAGTCTTAGATGGCTGTGTTACATGCACCCCAGGCGCCACAGATCCAGTTTGTACAAAATGCATTGATAAAACTTATACTTTAGATGGAAATGTTTGCTTTAAGTGTGCTACACTGCCTCAATGTTCTGAATGCTAGGCAACAGATAAATGCAAAGTTTGCATTGCTCCTTGGATCGCTGATGATCTTGGAATTTGCAAAACTTGCAACGACTTAGTTCCTGGGTGTGAATAATGCGCTGACTCTAAGACATGTACCACTTGTAGTAAAGGGTTTTATAAAACAGCAGATAATAATTGCGTTGCCTGCACCCTCTTTGATCCTAATTGTCAATAATGTACTGCTGATAAAATTTGCTCTTCTTGCAGTGATGGATTTTATCTTGATAAATTGACTGGTTTATGCACAGTTTGCTCGACTGATTGCATCCTCTGCTAATCAGGCTCACATTGTACCAGCTGTAAAGCCGGATCTTTCATCTATCATGGTGGTTAAACATGCTTAAGTTGTGGCATTCTCCCAAACTGTGTGAATTGTGATGGTTATAATAAATGTACTCAATGTTCGGGCTAAACTAAACTCGTTGATGGCTTTTGCAAAGATACACATACTACCTGTTAAGTAGGATACTTTAGGTTCAATGATGGCTAAGCATGCGTAAGCTGTAGCGTTATCCAAAACTGCGTGGCCTGCAGTGGATATAATCAATGCACTCAATGCACAGGGTAAACTGAACTAGTCGATGGTTACTGTCCGGAAAAGAAATCTGACGCTGTTATTATCGTGGTTAGCGTTATCTCAGGCGTGGTCATCATCGCTCTAGGTATTTTTTGATTAACATAGCCGTCGCCCTAGTGGTTGTATGCAAGCGAAAGGGCAAGATGACGACAATGATCAGTGAAGACGAAACAAACGACGACCATCTCCTAAAATGATACACCTTTATCCCTCAATCATTGCTATTATTAGCAAATTTATATAAATTGAATTAATAAGATAAATCCCGATACGCCTGCAGGTTAACGATAGATCTGAGTTGGATCAATTTGCCGCATGCCATCAAATCAATATAATTTTATAGGTGATGAGAAAGCATACAAATAATAAAATTAATGGCCAGATAAACTCAATGTCTAACCGTCCTTAGAGATTGTCCAAACAGTATTAAACGCATTTTATCAATCACACTTTTCTACCTTTGAGAATTCCAAAAGGTCATCCCTCACATGGAGAAACCTTTGAAATGCCAATAGTCATGCAACCTGACCAAAAGCTACTCAACATTCAGTTGAGAGATTCGCGAAAGGAACTTATCAAGTAAAAAATAAAGATAAGGGTCAAAGAGGAAATGCTGAGTCTTCTTCGCAAAAATTATGACAAGCATGATCAATCTTCACTCTCTATTGACGATTAATTTGTGATGACAAACAACAAGCAAACTTAGGTCGATGTCTATGTGAAGGGAACCTCGTTCTTGAGGTTTAACAGGAGAAGCTTCAATGATTGGAAAAACTAAAAATCCAATTAAAAGAAAATAACAATTAGAGCACGATAGAGATAAAGTTAAAGGGATTTATCTTCCTCTGAATATTTGAATCGCCCGGGGTTCAAACTGACGAAGTGCAAACCTAGAAGAATATGGTCGTCGGCCGTTAAAATGCGAGAAGGTGATCGATTAGAAATGTAGAAGAAAAAGGTTAGGTTCAGTGTCAGCTCGGTAAACTTTGAAAAAGTGGAAGTGGATAAAATATAACCTTGGAAGCACTTTGAAGATCCTGAGCTTAACCTGGATTGACAATTGATATTTTTGCCTATAGTTTTTTTCTGCATAATTTTATTGTCAAATATAAACTTTACAGTAAATGATATCATTCAACTAAATTCTTCCGTTAATACTATTAAAAATATGCTTTATTGCTTTCTTTGCTTATCTTTTTTATTTTGACGGCCTCGATGCAGTAGTATCCAAAGACAGAAGCGGAGAGATGCCATATTCCATGAGAGAGCCTCAAGTAGTCATTGTCATCATCAAGCCCATCCACAAAGAAAAACAGTCCAACACACAGAAATAAAGTGCCTATGGACATATGCTGCGTATTATAGATAATCTATCTGGATTATCGATGAAATATTCTTATAACAATCGCCACGACAGCATAAACAAGGCAGGGCCCAATCGTATAAGCAACATTCCAAGGATCTTTCTCTTGGATGATGATACTTGTTAAAAGAGTCGACCATTTCAGTTTAATGTCTTCGCTTGTAATTGCTCCAAATAAATGCAAAATGATAAACTAGAATGAAGCGATAGCGAAAACATTGTCGAGCCTATGCCACTGCAAATCGTTAAGAAAGACTGTGCAATCATATATCTAGCAAAGATGATACATGAAAGATGTAAAGATACTCATTGCGAATATATAAGCTTAGAAGTGAGTTTCTAATTGACGGAAAGCCCTTATCACGATAGGCAGACCAGTTAAATTGGAGACAACGCATATGAGAGTCATGAGAAAGGTTTCAGCGTAAGTAAGATGAGTGTAGGAGGTCATATTAACAATTTGATTAATTGATTCGGCAAAACATTCTATTAGATTGAATATAAGATATATTGGAAAGGGAGTTAATTAATAAATAAATAAACCAACAAACCTCGATTTTATTCAGGATTATAAACGTGTTCCTTTGAGCATTTGGTAGTATTTTACAGCTAGTCTTATTTTTATAATAATGCAATAATTATTAATTCGTTAAACCAATGCCAAAATAATCCAAGAATATCCGATAAAACAGAGATAATTCAAACCTTTTTAAGGAAGCTAAGAGACGATTCCATTACGAACCTAAATAACTAATTTACCCCTATTTTTTGCAATCCAAAGCAAAGAAACAGGAACGAAATCAAAGATTCAAGTAGGATTACTCAAGCGTTAAGGATCTCAAAAACTAAAATAATGAGATTAACGAGAGCAGCTGGATTGCTAAACTCGTCAATGGAATTCAATAACAATTTGCTGACGACACTCATCTTAAAAAATAATTAGCGGATGCCAAAATAATTGAATCTAACAACTATTTTAGCGAACCCATGGATATTTCCCCAGATAATGTTGTGATTGCTGCAGAAAAGAATATCAAACATCTTCCTGTCACAAGGAATACAAGCATTTTGAATTCAAGTAATCCAACTAAAAAGAATAGCTTTAATTGCTATAAGAAAAATGAGGAGAAAAAGATGGTTAAAAATGTTGACAAACGATTGAACAGAGACGGTAGTTCTGACACTATTGCAATTAAGAATACTTCGCATTCGAAATGTAAAAAATAATCAAAGCCTAATGTAATTGTGAATCCTAAGATATCTCCAAGAATGAAATCTAAATCGTAGGCAAGTATTAAAGCTGAAATGAGAACAAAAGTAAAGAGCATAGAGAATGTTAAATCAAAGAAATCATCTGTCAATCAGTGTCAATCTTCTTTTAATGAAGGTCATATTAAATGTTCAACTCGCAAAACTGTCGAATAACCTCGAAAAAGTAACACAAGCATCACAAGAGTAAACTTCATCAAAAAACCTAATCACATCAACGAACAACCTATATAAATATAGGAGATAACTTGCGTGACGAATAAAAAAGGAAAAGACTTTAATTACTAATCGATAAGATAAAAAATTGATGTAATTTTAGACAATGATAAGACTGACCCTCTTTTCTAAAATCAGATCAAACGATAATTAAATCTCAAGTAATAAGCAAAACCATCAGCAAAATCGATAAATTACGGCTCCATAAAAAAGAATCACATCAATAAAACTCAATAAAATCCACCTATTAGTAAAAGGAGTTTTAGTAGCATTGATAACTAATCTTATAAAAAGGACTCAAGCACATTTTGTCACAAAAGTATTTTTTATGCTCAGGGAGCAATTAGTGAAAGACCAATTGAAGAAAATGATATGATTACTCCACGATAGGAAAAGGCCCTGATTGATAAATACTTGAGGTCTGATTACAGCTTTAAAAGCCATAAGTTAAACAGCAATGATGGTAGATAAATTGTAAAATCACCTTACAAGAGGGATGGCAAAAAATACAGTTATAAAATAGATGGAATCACCGAGTAAGAAGTGAATGCTTTGGCATAAATTCCTACTTTAAGAGAAAAGGGCTATTTTACTCAGAATCGAGAAGTAAGTGAAAGGGTTACTTCATCTTTTGGCCATTAAATATTTTAGAACCATAACTCGAACAAACTTCCACTGAAATATTAAAATATCAGTTTGCGAAATTAAATTTAAAATTAGAGGGCTAATAAATAGAATATCACCACACTTTCGACTAGAAAGAATTCAATTAATCCTAGAAACGCAGCTAATAGTCTCTATGCCAAAGTATCACCTAAGACCATTCGCGAAAGATAAGAGAAGTTGATGCATTTGAACAAAGATGCGTATTTGCAAGAATCTAATCAAACATCTGCTCTTTAATCTCTTCTATCCAGCAATCAGCATAAAGTAACTCCTAGATCAGCAATCAAATAGTAAAACAGCATAATTCCTTCAAAATATTCCTATTTATGTGCCAACTCAACCTTTCAAGAGTCTGTTAAAATATCCAAATAAAAGCCTAAATAATAAACAACTCACTCTTCACCTATATCTTAGATTTCTATTGATCGGTTGACTTCAAAGTTAAATAGTTATATAACCCAGCATCAGCTTCATAAATAGCTGAATCCCTCCAATCAACATTCACGTGGATAGTAGTCTAATCATCGCATGCTTAAACTCAACTTCAATGAGCTGAAAAAACACAATGATTTTAATACTAACGAAAGACATGATTTATTCCTTTTTTGAATTCTTTTGATTTGTCCAATATAGTGGTAATAATCTTTATTTAATATTCGCAATAGTTATTAAATTACATTCGGGATATGATCAGTCCTTATGACGAGTTGAAAGAGCGAGTAAAACTGAAAACTGCTAAATTCGATGGGAAAGCACATCATTAGACGGATCGGCATCCAGTGGATATAAAAACAATAATTTAGCAGAATAAGTCAATCATGGAAAGTAAAAAATTGCTTCAGCTGAAAGTAATTTAGGCAAGGAAACTTAAGATTAAGGTTGAACAAGTCTTAAATTTTGGCAAAAAATAGGTAAAGGCCTAATATCAGCATGTGAGTCGAAACAGCAGTCACTCAAAAATTAGCAAAAAACAAAAGGACAGCAGTTCTTCTAACCTTATGAAGCCGCCATTTAAACATCCAATTTCAAAGTAACACATCATAATAAATAAGAGTTCAAATAGGATCAAACAAAGTCCAATCCAAATATTATCGTGGGAGACTCATGCTAACTTACAGGGAGAATCAACCAATATTTTCTAGAAATTCAATGATGAATAGTTAAGTCTGATCGAAGAGGACGTAAAATACTATCTAATAAAAGAGCAGTTCATCTAACTCTTCCGAAAATTTATGATAAAAAAGCGGCTAAACAAAAAAGACAAGTCGTATGAGAAGTTTATGCTCAAATTCAACGCAAAGGAGAAGAAGAATAATGAAAATAATTCAATTTAAAACATAAATAACCTTAAACAGATTATGCTCACCACTCTTGGGTATTCGAATTCTGCAGACAAAATCGATAATAAAATTCATTCACTGACTAATCGTATTAACTATAAGACTGAGAAAATGAGTCCCTATGCTTGCCCTAAATCTCTAATTCAATTCAAAAAGAATGTACAAGCTTAGTTATAAGCCAAACAAGTAATTAACCGCTAAAGATTAAATAGAATTTACGATAACAAGAAATTGCATTTCAGAATATCGTTAAACTATGTATCAGGAGTCGTGGCGTAAAAGAAAGCTATGATTTTGGATGAGAAGATTAAGGAGATTACGGAAAGGAATAAAGTAAACGAAACAAAATCTACCCATTGTAGAGAGAGAATTAAAACATTGAAAGAGGAGTATGGAGAATCCATAGTAATAGCTGAATCAATCAGAACAGAAATAATAAGAAATCGCAGTACAAGGCAATCCATTAGACTTTGATCTATGTTTATTCTTTATACAATCAGATTCAATCACCTCGGCGAATGGTTACCTTGAGCTCGGGGAATCTATTTTATTTTTAGACGTATTTTTTATATTATAGCGAGATAGGTCTTCAATGAGTTTGCCTATTTGTTATGATTGAAAAAAGTGGCAGACGTGTTTGGCATAATAATTCGATAAAAAAATTCCATATAAGGAAAAAAATTTGACTAAAAGTCAATGTTACTTTAAGAAAATACTACAGATAATGCAAGGAGATCCTGAGCCATAAAATACAAAAGATATGTGGAATCAATAAATAATTGAATAATTCTCAAAAATCCTTAAAATGATTAAGTAGATAATTATCGTAGAACTCCTTGATGTTCTATCCTGTCCTCTATAATTGTATTTGGCAATAAAATTGTATTTTTTAAATTTATTATCAATTATCATACATCAGAAGTCATTATCAAATACAGAATGCTTTGCCTTGCCGTCAATTAGGTGACTTAATTACTGAAAATGAAGAATTAAAGTCGTCTTTTGTTTTTTTATTAATTTTATCTTTAATATTAAAAAAATACTTAGTTCAAGGATTAATCTATAAATCTAATATCAAAATGGATGCCTTGCAATATTAGATCATTTCCAGAGTAGAAGGCCAAACTATGATATAGCATAAGAGTGGTTTTATATATCATCCTGACATTTTAAAATATTAATAATAGTATTATAAACAATGTCGCAGTATGGCTTTCGAAATCTCATCAAACCAGCACTAACTTCTGATGAAACATTGCATCCCTTATCCAAAAAAATGGAATAATACCGAAAAGTAAATCAAGGAGCCTTGGATTATTTCCAAGCCATCATCAAAAACTATTAATCCTATTAACTATCCAATGATAAGTTTTTTGGAGACTTCCTTCACGATTTATAAGAAAACAGAATTAAGTTGCCAGAATATTACTCGGAATACATTCAACTCTACAAAAAGATATTCAATGATCATAAGGTTTTTAGTAAAGACTTGATCAGTAATATGAACTAGTCCATGCCAAATTGCAAAAAATTAATAGCTGACTATTGCAATCAGGCGGGCAAATTTCAGGCATCAGTTCGATTGTATCGAAACCACGAGCAAAATTTGTTTGAGCTGAGCAAAAAGTATTTTAAAGGTCATAAAAATATGATTGCCAATATCGAACTTTACAAAAATGCATTTACAGATGTGAAACTCATATACAACATGGATTAAAAGAACAGAAGGTACAACAGTTGCGAAGGAAATTATAAAAATCTAGTGGAGGAAATTAAAATTATTGAAGAAAAGATCGAGTAGTTGACTCGGGATAAAAATGAAATAATATAGGCGTACAAAACGATAAAGAAAGAGTTCAACTTCACTTCGAAAGCATTGGCTAAAATATTTATCGACCTGTCTAAAGTATTTGCAATTAAATTTTGCAATTTCCAAAATCTGATCATTATCTTCTTTGCTGAATCAAGACTTGCTCTTGAAAAACTTGCGTTGAAAAGTCATGTAGTTACGGAAGGCTTGGGAAAAGAATAGGAATACTTCAAAGTTGCAGTTGATAAATAGAAATGCCAGCTTATTCCTGTATTTTTGGTTTACCATCGAGAAATCAAGGAATAATGCTACCCTCAGCTTGGAAAATGTTTGAACAATTACTTAAAAGAGGTCTCATAAAAGATGGAAAGACGAAGATTCATGAACAAAAAACTGTTGGAGTACACCTCTATTTATTTCAAATGTTTTTAGAAAGGATATTTTATAGGACTGAAGGACGTCATTTCATGCTTCTAAAAAAACAAAAAAAGGTTGTCCTAAATATATGGCAGCAATTTTTGTAAGTTCTTCAAATCAAACAATACCGTCTTTGAGGGTTCAATCTCAATCTATGAAAAACTGATGAAGCGATCTGCATCCAAAATGAAAGCACTCTAGACTATTCTTTCTGACTAATCCAAGATGTTCGATCAATTTACAAAAGAACTCAAGGGATGCATATAAAAAACAGTCAAGAAGAAGTAGTTGAAAAAATTGTTCAATTAAGAAAAATAAATCTCCGAAAATGGTGAATAATAACCTTAACTTACTATTGATAACTTGAGATTATAAGTTGCTTAGAAAATGGATTATATCACTCGAATTGTAGAAGGATTTCACGACAAAGTTAAGAAAAGTAATGAGCAGATCAAAATACAATTCGACGATGTGGTCGCTGAGTTAGCGTTTACATCAGCTGAACTGTACTCCATTTGTCTTGAGTATAAAGAACTTTACTTTGGTAATCAATAATTTGGTTTTAATTATAAGAATTTTTAAGTTGAAATGGAATCAACACTGGAAAAATAGGCTATCTTTTTTGAAGAAACGAATCTTGGACTACTTTTAAAAGATAGCTCTGGAAAAATAGCATTTTAACCTTAATTGAACAAAATTTAAGAATTTAAAAAACTAAAAAAGCCAATTGATGTTGACGTTAAAAATTAGAATATTAAAGAGCAATAGAAATTGTGGTTATATCGTAAATCAATTTCATCTGAAGAAAGTTCCTCCTTCTAAGCCTCCGAAAGTAAAAAAGTGATTTAGCCCGACGAAAACCAAAAATAACGATTAGAAAACATGACCAAATAATAGAAGTTTTTGTTAACCAAAATATCCTATTTAGATGATTAACAATTTTTTAAAAGTTTTACTTGTGGTTTAAGTGATACCATCATCCTTCAGGGTCGACTGTTTATCACAAATCATCGGCTCTGCTTTTATTCGAAGTTTAATACTGCTAACATTTTTTTTGGATAAACGTTTATTCAAATTCCCAAGAAGGATATCAAAAAAATAGAAAAGAAGACCAACGCTATCGTATTTGATAACTCTATTTCAATTACTACTGTTAACGGAGAGGTCTTTTTAACTTCTTTCTTCTCCAGAAACTAAGCCTATGCTCTAATCTGTCAATCTTTGTAAATCAGCAATGATGAGGTGATGTTTTAGCCTGAATAAATGGAGCCTTAGAAGGAATAGGCTGCTGATGTTCTTTAAAGCGATGACTTAAAATAATAAGAGATTGCCCCTCGAGCAGAAAGAATATAACAGCTGCTTGATAAATTTTAATATAAAATGCTTCATCAGGCTGAGTTTACATTCTAAAACATGACCGCCTTCAAATTCTTCAAAATATTTGAGCTCAATACGGAATTATCTTATAATCGAAAGACTTATAAAAGCTTCAATTATTATTTGAAAGAATGTATTGAACATAGGGATAATGATATTAGTGACTGGAATCCCAATATAAATGACTATCTCAACTCAGGTATATAGTTGCTAACATAGCCAACATTAAGAACAATACTCCTTAGAAATTTAAGAAATAAATCAACTGTATTGTTCCTATACCCAGCTCAGGTGTCCCTTTCATGCCAAAGCAAGCTAAATCCTGCGAAACTGTATTTCTATACTGGGTGTCTAAAGATAAATATATTCTAGAGTCAACTATTCAGAACAGTGGAGTTCCCTATTCCTAAACTTTCAATATAAAACTGCAGAAGACATTCTAAACAATCAGCTAGAGTATTTTCCGTCTTATTTAGATAAATGTCGCTTTACAGTCCTGATTTATATCAACTTTAACCAGTCAACCATAATGAAAACACTAATAGAATCAAAATCAACGGACTAATCGAAGACGGCAATGATTCGCTACGAGTAGTAAATCAAAAAATACTTGCGATATCTGGAGAAGATTCGCCGTAAAACTGTCAAAGCTGAATGCGGTCTCTAGAACAAAAATAGTGACTAAAGTGAATAAAACTCAAATGAGAACGATCTGCTTCGATAATAGAACTAACACTTGCAAAAGAATACAGTCTAATTAACCAAAACGGTATAAAAATATAAGTATATAATAATGGGATCTGCCGTCCTGAACCTACTCTTAATCATTCTCCTCATCATCTGATTATAATTGTCTTATATTTGCAGTTATCATCGTACATTCATTAAAATTGATTGAGTAGAATAAACTAAACTTATTATACTTATAACTCGAGTTGAAATATCTTTTATAATTCATACTAGTTATTCAATGGAAGTTGCGAACAAAAATATCAGACCAACATTCAGCGGCGTTGACTTCGGAGAAGCAGTAGATTCACCCATTGTCAATTTTATTACAGTCATTGATCTCAATCAAGCATAAATCAGGGTTCCTTATGAAAGTTTTGAAACCAAGGTAGGCACATTGATTGAAAATTATCGATCTATCACCAGCTGCAAGCATTTGCTATAGGGAGAACCATGCTTCTAGATTATGCAAGGAACCTTCAGCGGCTAAATTGCGGCTAAATAATACAAGATCTCCAGCATGGGATTATAGAATACTCAAGCAGTCTGTTTCAAAGTCTTAAAGAAAGCATAAGATTACAAAGCAAAAGTGGAGCAATCAAATGTTCGTTTTAGCAAGCTAAAATAAATAAGCATTGTATCAGTGATATTGGCTATCCAAGGAAAATAGATAAACTATGAAATGAATATAAAAGATACAGTGTCTACCCTGAAAGCAAAACTTATAAACAAAGTTCCGGAGTTTATTAACTACACTCCTGAATCAATTTATTTTCTGCAGCAGAATGGAATGTTCTTTAATGAAAAGTCTCTACTTGAAAGCTATGGAATACAAAAAGGGGCTAAGATTACGGCAGTCATTAAGAAAAATACCGGTTGCTTTAAAAGTAACTGTCTAATTACTTGTGCTGACAATAAAAAAGTGCCAATTTGTTAGATCAAAGCCGGAGATATCATCTTATCCTATAATCAATAAAAGAAGAGTTTTGAGGAGGATCAAGTGACTTTTGTCCATTCCTCAATTCTCAAAGAATCGATTGTTATTAAACTGACTGATGAATCTGAGATATAAACAACTCCCAATCATCTCTTTTTATGTGACGATGAGGAATATCGCATGGTGCAGTTTTCTTAAAAATACGGGCAAAATTTAAAGAGAGGATCCATGCTAAAACTAGGCAATGGTAAAGAAGTCGGCATTTAATCTATTACAACCAAAATAGTATATCCAGAAGAGACCTTTTACCATTTATGTATTGAAAATAACCACAACTTTATCGTTGATAACTTTATCGCCCATAACATGCTCATAAAAATAAAAATGCCTGGTGGATAAATCCTCAAAAAGGATATAGATCCCACTCAGCCTATCATCCGAATTAAATAGTAACTTTAAGCAATGTATTATACAACAATGTAGAATTTTAAGCTTGTGTTCGCTGGTAAATAATTAAAAAATTAACGCACATTGTCTGATGAGAATATTTCCAAAGATTCATACATCAACTTAGTCAATAAAAAATTATAAAAATTTAACTTTGTCGCAGGCTAAACTAAAATCATGACTACTAAAGGGCCATTGGTTGCTATAAGTGCTCTCAAGAGCGGTGATTAAGTTGTTATATATGACCTGATGTAAAAGATGCAAAGTCAAAACGCAGGAAAAGTACTCTCAGTTGAAAAGACTACCATCAAAGACTATATATAAATTTATTTGGGCTAAAATAAGACTCCTCTGTTAGTGGCTTCTGATAGTTATCTTGAACTCTTTAACGGATAAGTTATTAATGCAAAAAATTTAAGCGAGGTATCCTCTGATTCTCGTCCATATCTAAAGGGTATTAAAGGTAACAAAATTACAGTAACGAAAATATCCTCCAAAAAATATCCTGAGGGCCGTTAGTATTTCAAGCTAAAACTCGATAATTCACATAACTTCGTGGCTGAGGGAGTGATCATCCATGACCTCGTCCTTAACATAGCAGCTATGAAAAATAACAAACGGTAAAAGAAGATCAGTTTCGGAGCTCATTTATTAAGCACAATAAGATGGGCGAAGCAGAGAGTTCAATAATATACTGGCATCCCCTTTGACCAGCAGGTGTTTACTTTAAATGACAAGAAACTTGAAGACGGGCAATAGATCTTAGATTATTAAATTAGTAGCTCACAATTGATTGTCGCTACTTAAACCAAAAGCAAAATCAAGAGCACAATGAAGAGTTCAATTTAAATTGAGATGCTATTCGAATAGGATTATACAGATAAGAACTTTTATCTTGTCCTCTCTCCGACTGAGAAGATAGTAATCAACTACCATAAGTACTCTTAGAAAACAGTTCAAGAGATCTTAAAGTAGCTCATTCCCAACTGCAAATCCTCCTACTTTTTTTTGTTTGGCGAATTGATGATTTTCCCAAATCAATTGTTTTCCACTCTATAAGAGTCTCAAAATTTTTATTTACCCTAAAATGAGGTACTCGTGGTTAAAAATTAAAAATTAGCTTTCATTCAGAACATGAGTATTAAAAAGAGTCACATTCAAAATTATGGGTTTATTAAGTACGAACAGCCTATCTATGCAGCCAATAACAATCTCGAAAATAAATCAGAAATCACAGTTTAGAAATAGGAAGATTTCACTCCTCTCTTTGACAAAGCCATAGACAGAATTACTAGCAACAATAGTCTTTAAAAATAGTTCAAAAAATAGCGATTCTATATGCCTTTCCTTTATTACACCAGTCGACATTATGACTCATCCATCTACAAATATATTCGATTCTTCGAAGAACATAAAGAAGAAGTCGATAATGAGGATTCAGTGTATTGTATTATTAGAAATTTATACATCAACATGAATTTGCTGCCCAATTATATCGGGCCGTGCGTCTGTGGGATGAGAAATTTTAAGTTTAGCAAATTCTTTAGTGTTGATAAGGTGTTCTACTGGCATAGCTTTACTTCAGCAAGAAAAAAATAAACATAAATTGTTGAGGATCTCAAAGAAGAGTCCGGGACATTGTTTTACATCAATTCATTAGCCGGAAAGGATATTAAAACATTTTCACTTTATCCTGACGAGGAATAGATCCTTTTCCCTCCTTTTTCTTACTTTTTAATAGTTAAAATCGAAAAAGGAGAGGACATGGATAAGGTGTGGCTTGATTAAATCCCCTCTCCTATTACCTTCCAAAAAAATATTATACTCTGGGTTGATGACTTTCCAAAGAATAACATCAGGTAAACCAATTCTATTATGGCACTTAAAGATGTCGAAATTCTTCAATTAACTAGCACCATTATGGCAGAAAAATGGGTCAAATAATTTGGGTGGCTGCTCAACTGGAAGGGGCTTGAATTCAAGCTTATCTCCGACATGGCTCGATATGAAGGCCTCTAGAGAGTATAAAATAAATAGGCTGGTA
>Ga0302185_10000199_pt1 | contig 47435 bp, 35 predicted proteins | sample II_Bog_E1_1_FD_200231 | JGI IMG/M metagenome (GOLD analysis project Ga0302185, IMG submission 200231) | Peat permafrost microbial communities from Stordalen Mire near Abisko, Sweden - II_Bog_E1_2 | ecosystem: Environmental > Terrestrial > Soil > Wetlands > Peat | place: Sweden: Abisko... | reverse complement strand
GCAGAAGGCCTATAATTACGAACAAAAAGATTTCTTATCTTCCAAAAATTGTTTGGAGTTGAATCGTCTCTACTCGATATTTTTACCCAATGATAAGAAGCGATATAGCATGAAGAATACATCTAAATATGAAAACAGTCAAATTTCTGAAATCAATTAAGAAAGATCTTTGAAGAAATCTAATATTCCTGAGAACAGGAATTAAAAATCAGAATTGCAAAAGCCCAAAATATCACATACTTACAGCCATGAAATCAGTGAAAACGATCTGGAAAGAAGTAGTGTTGTTATCATGCGTCAAAAGTTAAATGATTATAAAATGTTGTCAACCTAAGAAGAAGCTCGAAGGAACAGTTCCTCCAGACATAAAAAAATGAGGATATCGAGATAAATGTTCGAATAGGAAGAGGAGGCCATTGCAATTGAGGAAAATCCATTTGACAGTGTGGTCCTTGGTAAAAATGTGTTGAACTAATCGCCGAATCGCAGACATTGATCTCACCATCTTAATTATAAATTAATTGTTACAAACAGTCATTACTGTCGAAAATATCATCTATTGTTATATCATCCAGTTAATTTATTGATAAAAAAGGATATTGATAAGAGATGATATAATTAAACAAGTTGCAAATTCAAGTGAATAATCAAACTCACTATTTTTCATTTTATTCTTCCTCTTTTTCGTTTTTTTATTCGATAGATAATCCTCTACTGATAATGTCCCACAATTATCGGTTCGCTCGTGTTCTTGGCGCTACTTATCTCTCTTATGTTGTTTCTTAGATGATCATTGCGCCAGAGTTGATCCCCTCATTTTTTGTGCAGCTACCTATATCGAGTTAGGTTTCAATGCAAGTGTACTCGACTTCATCATCCTCTTCCTTCAAACTTTCGTTAAAATTTAACCCTTGAAATATGATCTGTTCGTGAAGATATATCGACTAGAGTATAGGACTGTCTTGCCAACGTACAATCAATTCATACACACAACAATCAGAGTGGTAGATGGTGGAACATATTTCAGTCATAATTCGATGTACGACTGTATCATGGCTGATATTTTGAATGCTCTTGTCTCTAATATTCATGTAATATAGTATATCAAATTTTATAAAGGAATAAACAATAATTAGGATCCTTATTGCTTTAATTTTGATAAACTATTTATTTACGAGGGTTAAACAATTATATAAGATGAATATTATCGATAAACCGTTTAATGAGTTATGCAGTATTTAATCACATATCATTGGAGGTCATTAAAATGTCGTCCTTAGGATATGCGTTGGATTGTAGGAAGTGAATAATCACTGATTTGATGTCATAAATTTACTAAAATTGTAGAAAGAACCATTTATACCGTTTATTTCTTATGGAAGAGGTGATTGAAAGAATAATGGCTGAGGAGTTGGTGCTTTTGGCGACGGATTTCCAAAGTAATAACTTTAGTTGAGTTTTATATCGTTTTTTCCTTGTCCTCTCTTTGGTTTTTAATCCCCAGATTCCTAAATAATCTATTAGATCATATCTTCCTTCACCTACCTGAAAATACTAGATGGATAAAATTTGAGTGAATCATCCAATCCAAAACTCCTTTCCACTATATCACACTCGGGAGAATAATTTTTGCTATATATCATGCGTATTTGATTTTCCTGATCTTCATCTTTTAAAACTGTGGTGGGTCGAATAACAGCAATATTCTTTGATTACACTTTAATCTCTTGTTTTATAACAGTTTTTGGAGCTTCTTTCTTCTCAACTTTTTAAAGTTTGATTTCAGTCTATTTTCCTTCTTCCTTTATATTATCCAAAAGTATCGTCATTAACTCATTTTCTTTCAAATTACCTCTTTCCTTTTCGACTCTTCTTAAAAGAGAATTATATCTATTTTTAACCATGTGCTAGCTCTTTGTGTTGTTTAACTACATGGCAATTTTAGCCCATTTCTTTCCATGATCTTTTATATAATATAGCATTGTCACATCATCAGCTGTAGTCCATTCTTTGCAAATTTTTGGATCAATATGATTGAACCAACGCTATCGACAGTTTTTGGCTGTTTTTATACTTTCTTGATTGCCTTTAAGGAATAACTAACGCGATATTACACTCCATTCGCCTGCAGTCTTATGCTTCTTTTCACTACCTAATATCTTACTTACACTGCCAGTAAATTTAATAAAATTTCGTCTTACTCAGGCGTCCAGATTGGTCTCTTATTCGATTTAATCAAACTCAGCGCCATATATTTTATGAGAGGAATTGATTTATGCGTGGTTAAGTTTGACAGATGCTGAAAGTCGTCCTCTTCCTAAATTACAAATGCTGTACCAACTTCTCAATTTACTTTTTATGATAGGATAAAAAGCATATGAGTACCCAAACAAAGAGTTTTCTCTCGCATTCAATCCACTCCTCCTACAATTTAAAGCGAAAATCTTCTTAGTTGTTTTGCTTTTATATTAGCGTTTCCCTTAATTTTCTGATATCTGTCGGGGAGAGCCGAGCTAAATCTGAATAATGCAGGTCATATTTTTTATAAGCTGACTGAATGGCCGTTTTATGGATGTGATTGGATTCAATGACTTGCAAAAAAATTTCGAATTATGTATCGCTCTTAGCCATATAATTATTTGATTTGTATGGGAAATAACCCTCAGTAAATATAATAGCAAATATAAAGTATTTCTGACGACTTAGGCAATCATTATGATTGTCGCTGACTTCTAATTTTATATTTTATTATAGGAATAACTAACTTATAATTGGATTGAACTGGAGATGGATTTTATTTGAGTAAGTAAATTTATCAATGGTATTCGAATCATTTAAGCTCAATTCAAAAAGAAATACCTTTCCGAATATTCTTTGATGTCTTCATTTGTGATGTTTGTACTGATATTTAGTTCTTTCCTGCGCTCATCGAAGCTGAGTGGAAGTTGACTCACATAAACAAAGGTAGCAAGATAGGCTGCAATGCATTGTCTCAAATTTTTCACCTCAAGGTAGTGCGCTGCCGTATATAATCGCTTGAGTTATTCAATAGATAATTTTTTGAATATTGTTAAGATCGGCTGCTACGAGAAAATATCTTAAGGATTATTTGATTTCACCTTGGGGGGCACCATTATATTGTAGTTTTGAGCCTTAAGAATGGAAAGAATTATTTAGAAATAGTCGGTAGAGACAATTTACGGGTTTTAGATATTGAACACTTTGATGACTCCGCCAGAAATGGCATTGTTCTTTACGAAAAAGTCCATTGAGTTGAACAGCTCCTCAGAGAGAAAATACTCCTTCCCTTGAATTAGAACAATTGCTTATTCAGAGTTCATTTGTCAATAATTGATATAAGCCTTTTAAATAAGAGAATTTTAAGTATTTTCTTTATAAAAATGACTATTAGTAATTTTAATAAACTTGTGAATCTCAATAAATTGTCGCAGCTAATTTTTAACATATTTTTCAGATCTTCAAATTAAGGCATTAATATTAATCTCAATTCTAGAATATATGGATGTATATTCATCAATGATCGATTGTGGAACTGTCGGAAGGCTTCTTCTCTAATTACGAAATATTTCCGATTTTTATCAATTCAGGAGTTTACTTTCTGATCTCCATCTATTGCTGGGCAATTCTGGATACTTCTCGAAAGGTTGAGAGGGAGAGTTCGTCTTGATCATTATTGCATTTGGTAAAATTAACATATTTTATCATTGACTCTCTCTAAGCGTTTTCTTTCTCATTTACTAAAACTAAACTTTTTACAGAACACAGGTCGATAATATCTTCGAAAGATCCATTACCGATTCCAACAAAGATTATAAGCATCGGCATTCTAGCTGTTTTTAATAAAAGTTATTTGACTTACTATTTATCCGATATTTATCCATCAGTCAAGATGGCTAAGACAGTGAAAATAGGTTTCAACTGCCGTCGTTCCTTGCAATATTTAATAGCTTTATTGATGATTTCTAAACATTTTGTGGGCCCTGAGAATTAAAAATAAGGAAGAGTATTCAGATAGGCTTGACTAATTTTTTAGAGGCCTTCTATTTATGGATTGCTGAAATCAGCAGTTAGGGGAAAGCATTGCTGCACTTATTTCCCTGTATATATATGAGGATGTTTAACTTTTGTTCCAAATCCATAGACAGGAGTATCCTTATGAGGAGTAAACCCAAGAATAAATTTACTCACTCCCTCTATAGCTTTATGATAGGTGCTTTTCCCCTTTTGAATATTATGCAATGACTTTGAATCATTATGTACTTTGTTGCTTGCTGAAAAATCAATGCCCATCATGAGATTTAGCTCGAGTCCAGCCTCGATAAGCTCATAAAAGGAATATTTTGGTGAACATTTTGATATTGTAATCTTTGCATAGGTTTCTTATTTATGATTAGCAATATATATTATTTTATCTTGATACAAATCTTCAGGACAAAGTTTCTTGAATCCCACCAATGTTTTGCTGTTTTCGCTTCCACTGTACAGCTACAGGATCATTGATGTCTTTTCCCCTAATTGATTTTCAGATCGTCCTATCTTTTATATAACAAATTATTTCCATCCATATTTATTGCAACTATTTTGCAGAACTTAACTTTAATGAAGTAGTTAGGCATCCTTTTCAGTAACTTTCATCAATTTAAAGGAAAGAATACTTGGAGTAAACCATTATCTTAAATTTTTATATTAGGTTTGCTACCCTACAAATTTTAACTATACAAATTAGGTTTTTTTAAGCAAATGCTTAATAGTGATAGAACCTCCAGTATTTATATAACCATTCAGTGGCCTAACAAGTTATTTTTTAGGAGCCGTTAGAATCTCACCGATAGTGGTTGATAAAGATCCAATTAGTTCAGATTTCTATCCAAACTGAAATATTTAGAAAAAATATTTTTGATTCTCTAAAGATAATCATGAAAAGTACATTGTGGTTAGTATTCGAGGCCTATCTCAACATTAAAAATGGGACTATAATTGTTTTTTTAAACTTCACTCGTGAATACAGTTTCAATTTGTCCCTTCACCTTTTTGGTCTTAATCACAAGGTAAGGTTGAATAAATTATTTAAAAAACAGTTTTTTGAGGCTGTTGCACTCTATAGTGAGGTTTAACTTGATTTCAAAAGGCTTCTTAAGAGAAATCATTTTTTCAGTTTCAAACTAAATACAAAATTAATATATTATACTTGCTATCCTGGATTTGAGACCCAATGTCACAAAAATTAGAAATATGAGCGTTATCTTTATGAAATACTTTCCAATTAATCAAAAATAATGAATCGATAAATTGTTTAGCAATTTTATCTTCAAAACAAAATATTTTTTGGTAGAAATAAAACATATACTAAACTAATAAATTTTACTATATTTTTCGCTTTTTTACTGTTATTTGTAAAAATTAGGATCAGTCGAACAGAGAATACTAATAATCTTTTTAGTTTTTGCTCTATCAGTATTTGACCGTATTTTAATAACAAATGGAGGCACTAAACTATATCTTTTCTCAAACTATAATTGAGACACTAGGTAAAATAACTCTGGACTCTCAGAGAGTGGCTTTAATAATAAGCAAGTTTTCAATATCATTCAAGTCCATATCAAGATGGATCAAGATGATTGATAAATGAAACTATTAAAAAAAATTGAGATAACATATTCAGAATGGCATATTCGGCCTTCTAAGTTTGTTTCTTATTAATAAAAAATTTCATTTTTGGTTGCCCTTCAACTTTTTTTTTGTGTCAAAGGATTTATTCTTTTATAATCTTACACTTAACTATTAAACAATATTGTTCAACCAAAATTATCTCAATAATGATTTATGATACGAGTGGTCATTTCAATAAATTAAGAATTTTAGTAATCAATTAGGAGGAATCATGCCTTAATTTAAAGTTAATGCAACCATTTTTTAATAGTAATCCAATAGTAAAAGTGGACGGGCCTGTTTCAACTATTAATAGTTTTATAGCTTCATCATCTTCCCGTTTTTTAATTCGGCCAAGAAATAAAAATTGTTGTTTACGTTGTCTTTATCTCTTTTGACTATTCGCGCAATAGTGTCGTAATCTATCAGATTGTCACTTTCATTCTTTAGATAATCGAACAAATCAGGCTCATTTATTTTAAGGGGCTCGTCTATTAAGTTAATGATTTGATCTGACAGCTATTCAATACCAAATCGTTATTATTATAAGAGCTCGGATAGCTATACAATCTCTTGCTGGTTGGGTTATACCTACCACGTTTGAAATTATACAGCTGGAGAGTTGATTTAAAGCGTGCAGTAAGTTTGAACGGGCTATGAAATGCACGAATTAGAGCAGTTATATGATGAATGCCGGATGTTTTTCTCACCGTTATACTCCAGCTCATATTTATTCTATTCTATCTTTTCCAACTCTTTAGTAATAGAAGCTATCTGCTGTTCTTCATTTTTGTCTTAGATATCTTCTTCCCTCCCCTAATCTATCAACCACTATTTCATTAATTGCGGATGGAGGGAAGAAGTTTAAGCGATAAAGTTACTTTCTGAATTAAATATCTGTTGGTTAGCTTCTTTCCCGAAATCTATGATTTATTGGAAATAATGCTATTGCTTCTACATTTTGGTTGAATCTACCGATTCGATATTCCGTATTTTTTGCTGGTAAATTTATTATAAAACTATTTATTACTCCTCGTTCCTAAGACTCATATACTGAGATTTCTCCCAGACTTTCTTTTGATTTCTCAGCTTTTTTTCATACTGATTCATTTCGACCGAGGTCGGATGATACTATAATTTCTATCTTTTGGAGATAGCCTTTTGCTTTTTGACACTGGACTTTCTGGACATCGTCCTCTTTGTACTGTAAGAATCTTTATTACCTTCAGTTTCCTCATCATCATAAGTTAAATTCATCCTGCTTTTGCGTTTTTCCCATTCCTTGAGTTTAATAGTTGCTTTTTTGAGGTTCTCTTTTGGTTCCCAAGTATTTTGGCTATGAGGATAGTCTTTCCATTTCACAAGATAAACTATTCTATCTATATTAATAAAGTGATACTGTGTTCTTTCCTTTGATCAAGAATCTTCTCTACTTCGTACTCCTCTTCTGAAACGTATTTGCTTTTTTTATGCGTGTTATGTATCATATTAGTACTATATTAATATTCAATTTCGATGGGCAACACTTATTAAGATAATAGTTATAGTAATACAATTTAAGCAGTGTTATCGTCACCCATTTTTATAAATTAACTGGAAATTATTTGGATTTAGATATCAAAATTAATTAAACCATGAGGAAATGGGCAATGATGTTGAATGGGGATATCATGCCAATAGAATTTTAGTTGCAAGGTCAAAAGCAGAAATACAGTGCATATATAGTGGATATTTGTAAATATGATATTTTATAAATCAAAACACCAAAAGCTTCAGGATAAACTGTTATTAGCGCCAATATATAATCAGATATCACTCTTCTTCAATTTTATTTTAGTTTCCTGCAACATCTCAAAACCATTTTAGAGGAACCATGTCTTTTTAGTTTTAGACAACTCGATTTTATTTTTTTAGTCGTAACTTAAATATTTGTTCGATTTTACGTGCTATAGATAGACATAACTTCGCTAAGTAGTCTATAATATTCGCCATTCTTACGAATACGCCGCTTGAGTTAGGCTGTCTTTTTCTGTGTTATATGTAATGTATAAATTAGTCAGTGCGCTCTTAATATTAACCACCATTACGCCCTCTTTATGTGCCTCCTTTACTTCTACAGGTTCAATTCTCCATCTCTGATTCATTCTTAAATTTTTGGGGTAGAGTATGATATCAACTTAGTTAAGACGTGAAGCATTGACAAGATCCATACTCAAAATCTTATCCATTGTCAAGATAAAGAAGGTGTCCTTCATCCACGCGATCTAAAAAGCTCCATAGTTTTTTAATCTGAATAATTGAGAATCATCTCTTTCATTATAGTCATTGGACTCTAAAATACCGTCCAGGTAAAGAATGCAACCGTTGTAGTCTTTAATTCGGCAAAACCCACTTTTATACGGTACAATGTCAAATAGCTGGTTGGGTTTCCGTCTACCAGGTTCTAGCTTAGCCTCGAATTCGTCGATGGTTAGCACTAAATCAGTTTTTACATGGACTATCTCGTATTCAGTCTTCTAAATTTTCTTAAACATCCAAAGCTGATCAATAGTTTTAGCCTCTGGCTGATTTCCAATTATCCTGACATTATCATTCTCCAAAAGTTTGTAAGTCTTCAATTCTTGCCTCAACAAAAACCCGTTGATTTTACACTCGATGGTGTATAATTTTTATTGGTCAAGGTCTTATTGCTGTAAAATTTACTATTTATCGACCATCGATGTTGTGCGGAGAATTTTATTCATTTGTATAATACCTATAAGCTTTGATAACGCATTATACTGAGAGAATTCCTTTTTAATTGCAGAAATAAGCCTATTTTAGTGAGCTATATATTTCTATAATATTGATTGAAAATTGATTAGTATAATATCTTAAAATGGGCAAAAGGATTACCATTCTGCTGGCTGTTATCCTAATATCAAGTTGCTTAACAGTCAAGTAGCATTAAAAAATTCCACCTTCTAATTCTGTTTCCTCGACTAGGATTGCAGACAAAATTTACATCAATGGCAACATTATTACAGTTGATCCAAACAATACTATTGCTGAGGCTGTGGCTTTATACAAAGGGAACATACTTTATGTCGGAACTAATGAAGAAATTTAATAATTTCGATCAGATACATCTGAGGTAGTTGATTTGCAGGGGAAGACAATGCTGCCAGGCTTTTATGATGGTCATAGTCACATCGCGATATATTCAATGCAAAAAGAACAAGGAGTTTACTTAGCCCCTCCTCCTATCGGCAACATCACATCCATCGATGAGATCGTAGAGCGGTTAAAAAATTATATCAAATAAAAGAATATACCAAAGGGATAGATAGTTTATGGTCCAGGTTACAGTGATATTGGCTTAAAGTAGCATCGCCATCCAAATCGCTACGATTTGGATCGAGTATCTACTGAACATTTTATCTTAATCCGGCACTATACCCTTCATTTTTCAGTAATTAACAGCTACGCTATAAATAAACTCAATATTAGCAGAGATACTCCTGAGTTTAATGAAGGAAATATCGCTAAAAATTAAGATGGGGAACCAACAGGACTATTAAAAGAAAAAGAACAACTTATTATATTGCCGTATATTCCCAAACTCAAATTAAAGTCATTAATGCAAGGAATTCAGGATTATATTTCAGTGGGGATTACGACAGCTCAATAAGGATCGCTTTACTCCGAGGCTGGAGCAACAATGATAGCCAATGACAACTAGATTCCAATCGACATCATTTCCTACTACATAGTTTTCTAACCAGATCAATTACCGAATTATTACAAGATGCAAAAGCAGCAAAAGCATCATATGACTATTCCCGGTATAAAATTCGTGCTGGATGGTTCAATTCAAGGCTACACTGCCTATCTCAGTAAACCATACTTTAATCAAAAGCAATTCTAGCAATTTGGCCCTCATGATGGTAAGTACGAAACGAATAATGAAAGTATTAACAAATTTACAGATTACATCATTCAAAATAATATTGATGGCGTATTCCACTGCAATGGAGATGCTGCAGCTGATCAACTTATCGATTCTGTCAGGAAAAGCAAGTTATAGTATAAGGGGTCGACCAATAGAATCACTGTAATTCATGCACAAACACTTAGATAAGATCAATTGGATCAAATGAAGATCTTATAAATGACTCCATCCTTCTTTATTTCACATACCTACTATTGGGGTGATATGCATTTTAACATTTTTTTAGGACCTGAAAGAGCTAGAAATCTTGATCCAACAGCCTGGGCTGTTAATAGGAATATGATCTTTTCTCTTCATAATGATTCTCCTGTTATTCCCATGCTTCCCAATGGTGTGTTTCATATGATATGGTGCGCAGTCAATAGATTAACCCTCACAAATCGAAGCTTAGGGGAGGAGCATCGGCTGAGTGTAATGCAGGCCATTAGAGCTGTTACAATTAACTCTGCTTGGCAAGGCAGAGAAGAGCATAGAAAAGGATCAATATAGCCAGGCAAAATGGCTGACTTAATAATTGTCTCATAAAACCCTCTTACAATTGACAAATTTAAGCTGAAGGATATAGCGGTATTATAAACAATAAAGGAGGGAAGAAGTATTTATCGTGCCTCTGAGTCTGAATTCATTGCAAAAAATGAATAGGCTCATATCTAGTTGTGATTTATCTTGCCATCTAAGTAATTTAAATCATATGCAGATGCATAATAGATTTTATGTCTTTAGAAATATTCTGACTTGATTTTATTAATTTGAATTAATTTGTAAGCGATTTTTACAATAAAATTATTAGTGTCTTCCTTAATAATCTAATTAATCAATAATCATACCAATAAATGCAACAAGTCATCATATTGACTCTTTTGGTAATTTTGGGCTCAGCCACAATGGTTCCGCATGTTGGCCCTATTGAATCTCACATTCCTCTCATCTATAAAGTCTCCCTTAATGATCCTCCTGAAGTCAGATGGGCTCCAATTGCTAGAGATTTTGCTGAACCTCTCGCTCGATTCATGGAGTTCATCGATCTTCTGCCAATTCCTAAAGCCTTCTATGATGGAGTAGAATGGTACGCCAAAAATTAATTCAAACATCAAGACTTCGTGGCTGAGGTTGACGCCCTTGCTAAAATCAGTGGATATCCCTTCTAAAAGATATTCTTTTTCAATTTCATGTATGAATTCTCCACCTTCGCTGCTTGCACTGGCTTTTTGGTCAGAAATTCTGATGGAGTCGTCATGCATGGCCGCAATTTGGACTTTGAAATGTGGGAATTACTCTCTAAACTGCTTGTTAATGTGGAATACTACAAAGACGGTAAACGACTTTTTGCTGTTGATACCGTTGCAGGAAGTGTTTTCGCTTTGACTGGAGAAAAATTTGGTGCCTTCTCTATCAACGTTGATACCAGAGCTGCAAAAAGTTTTGAAGATGATCTCATTAGTGTCATTAAAAACAACGCTATTCCAACATGCTGGCTACTGAGAAAAGTGTTAGAAGAAGAAGTTGACTATGCCAGTGCCACCAAGAGGTTGAGAACTGAAAGAATTGCTGCCCCTGTCTACTATATTGTTGCGGGAGTTAAGCCTAATTAGGGAATGGTTATTGAAAGGGACACTGATGGAGTTCATGCTTATTATGAATTAAGTGACACTACCTGGTTCTTAGTGCAGACAAACTACGACAGGGATCAGCCTGAACCTATCTACGATGTGAGAAGACTGCCAATGGAAAAGAGAGTTCATGAGAGAGGCAATGTTGACTTTACAGTTGATACTGCTCTTCATGAAATGTTCACTTGGCCAAATTTCAACATTGCTACCATTATGACTGCCATCATGGTTCCAGCAACCGGATACCATAACACAACAGCTTGGTATGGTCTAAATCCCACCCCAAAGCATCTTTCAGTTAGCATTTGATCATCATTATCTCATCCAAATCAAATTATTAACTATATCAATGATTATCAAGTTAATTATAGTTAATTATAAGAAAATGATTGCCATGAATCGTTTTATCCTACCTACAATTCATATAAAAATATTAAGTCCATTCATCAGAATGAGCAAGTTCTAAAACAAAACATAATTTATTACAAAACTTTAAGTTTTATTCCATTTTATTTTCAAATTTCATGCAGCTTGTGTTTCAGATAGAGGTTCAAAGAAATCAATTTTTAGTACCCAAAAATTATGAAAATTTATTGGTATTCTACTTTCTTATCTTCGTGCGTTGTTGTTTCTATGAAATCTACTCTCCTCGTAATTACTTTGCCAACACCAACACTTACTGAACTATGTTTTGCTGTCGGTGAATATACATATCATTTATTTACTTCACAGCAGGTTTAATTCTATCTGTTATTATTCGTTGAATATCGTAAAGCATCAACAACTCCTAGTTTTTGGCAGTGGATTCATTTTATTACTATAAACATTTCATTTTAGAAAGCAAACTCTCAGTGATTCCCTTACATTAGTTTAAAATCTCCTTCCTTACGATCTTATATAACTCCTCATTTGATATTTCATATTTGGAAGAATTTTTTAATAGTGATAATTTGGGGGAAATTTAAGTTTTTTCCGGTAATGCAGATTTCATTTGCTTTCTACGCTCGTTATTTCTTGTAGAAGACGTTTCAGCGATAAACAGATAGTCTCTGAGTCTAACTCTCTTTTAAGGGATGCTAGTGCTGCTGAGGGTAGTCATACTTTTGGAAGAAGCCAGATCAGGGAAAATGGGTTTTGTCGAAAATTTAGCAGTTTATTTCAGAATATCGGAGTTTTTTGATGAATTATTAGAGTTAACCGGTGCTTACAGTCTGGAGTGGCTTGAGTATAGATTTAATTGTTTATTGTATGACATAGGGGATAGGGGTGGTAATTAATTGAAGTTGGTATTAAATTTATAATAAAGAATTCAATGATCTGATGATTTAAGCGAAGCCATAAACTTTTATACCAAATTTATCAACTGGGAGTGATTGATTTATGCTTTTCCACGCGAAATTATTAAAAGGTTACTCGCTATGTTTGTTCATACCAAAACAATAATGAATTATCTTCAACACATTTTATCATTTTAATGCTGATTTATTAGGAGGAAAACTGGTTTTATTGAAGAATGGAGCCCCAATTAATTTATGATCATTTTATCAAGCACTCCTCCTAGTAATTGAATTATATTACCTTTCTTTGGTATTAAATGATTCAAGCTTTAATTTAAAAATAAGGATAAAATAAATACGTTATTTGCTTTATATCATCAATATTTTTTATTAATAAAATGAACGAACATGCATTGACAAGACACTACCTTCATGATTTCTCCAATTAAACTCTTGATAAGAATGTAAGTAACGGTGCCATTTTCTTCTGCGCTCTCCCAATACTTTTCGCAGCCATTGTTCACTTGACTCTGTTCAGCAGGAATATAAGGATCAATCATAATTTCTTTGTCAAGACCTATCCTCCAACCGCATTCGTAGTAGTAATTACCTTGGCTGGCCTGATCGCAGATGTAGTAATGTCCGTCTATGCTGTTATTAACGGGGCATGGACACTTAGAACGTGGATGTTATTCGCTACTGCTATGGTTTTGGTTGGATTAGCAGCTTTAATCTATACTGCTGATACTCATGCCACTTTAGTTATTACTGTCCTCATTGTTGTTTTAGCTGCTATGGTAAATGAGTGGCTTTTCGTAGATGTCAGATACATGGCGCAATAAGAGTCAAGTTCAGCTGGCTGGAGAGACTTTGTGAGAAATTTAATCGGATTCAATGAGGCAGTCTTGGTTCTTTGGGCCCTTCAGTTGATTGGATAATCTTTCGTTCATATCTTCAAAGTAAGTCTAAAATCACAAGTGATTCTTTTCTGGATTAGTGCGGCTTTCGCCCTAATAGGCCTCTTCGTCTGGAATATTTTATCATTTGGACCATTTTTTGACTCGATTGGGTATATAATAGCTTCCATTTTCCTCCTAATTGGTGTGTTCATCAGTATAACTTTCTTCAAGGAAGGAGACGAATACGATGTGATCAGTAAATGATCTTCATCTGAAACCATGATTGTTTAACAGTCAATAATAAAAATTTAATCGATTTAAATATTTTATTCTTTTTTAAACATAAAAATAACAAGTTAAGGGATCATAACAAATAATTATCTCTCAATCATCGGTAAATTCGACTGAGGTAACTCGATTTCATTATTTAATCATTAATTAATAATCCATGTGTTGTTTCTAATTTATCAATTAATACAATAAGAAAAGAAGCAAATAAAATTTTATTGAGCGAAAGATCATCTTTATCATTCTTCGAAGTCTATATCGCGTCTTCTTAAGTAATTTGGGTCATTTTACATTTTGGCAGCTTTATTCATCCAATACAAACATGAAATAAAATGTAGATTGTGTATAAAGGTATAATCTATAAGAAGAATCACTCTCCAGTATTGACAATGTCCTTGAATGTCGAATACACGGCGACTTTTAATTGAGCGATTAGAGCTTTATCCAACTTAAATACAAGAAAAGAGCTTTCCATATGCTCCCAAGTAGTGTCAAAATGCTACTTCTTGATGGGCATGTGCTTATGGAGGGTAAACATATCTGGTCCCTAGTAATGCGACGGTCCTCCGAAAAGAGAGGTCAAGAAATGTACCATAGTGGAGTGTAATTTGGGGATGTCGCTAACATTTTCCAGGAAAAAGTAGTTAATTCGATCATCAGAAAGTACATATTGATAGAATTGAGCGACCATCTTTTCTAGTTTGTCATGACCGCCCAACTTTTCGAATAGCGAAGGCATTTATTGAATTTATATTTATTCAACACAATTAGTGAATTCCCCTTTTTATCGTTATTGTACTACATTCGCAAAAAAAATGAACTATTTCTCTCCATAAAATATTAAAAATTACCCCACATTAAGAATTCAGACTAATAATAATTTTCTTACTTCCCCCATTTTAAAGAAAAAAATAATCAACAGACGAAATAACCCATTATTACCGAAGAGCAAGTCAGCAGTAAGGGAGTAGGATATTAATCTCTTTGGCAAAGCCAATTTTTTATTTGGCTTATAAATTGATTTCTAATTAAAATAAAACTAATTTCATTGATTATATGGCAGGACAGATTAGATAGGTAAATGGCACAACGATCATGCTCATTTTTTAGTCACTATATCCTTGCTTAGGCCGTAAATGCATTGTTTGACCTATCTGAGTACGTCTGGTTTCACTCCGTTCTTCTTAAACGATACCTCCATGTGATCCCAAACCTTATCAAAATCTTTTTGAAAGATAGACATATTCTTATGAGCCTCGATCATACTTCGTCCCTTGTAGTTGTTTGGTCCTCCAAAAATCATGGAAAAGAAGTCAGCGACAATATGATGAAGATCGGCAATGTCGCTCACATTTTCGAGGTAGAACACATTGATACCTTCTTCGTTAAGAATACTCTGATAAAAGTTGGCTACAATCTTTTAAATATTGCGGCGTCCTCCCAATTTGTCATAAAGTGACGGCATGAATTTAAAATCGAACTTCGAACAATTTAATATAATATTTTATTGAATTTTTCAGAATATCGCCATATATAAACATCAATTAACTTCAGCGAGTCCTTGAAAATCAACAATTTATGATACTAATGATTACTATCAATGTGTTTTTTTATTACATTCTTGCTCATAACAAATTTATTTCCGTCTTCTATTCTTTTTATAATTGCTTAGTTTTAGCATATCACATGTCTATTCAGCCTGGAATCATTCTCAGATTATTTTTTTCCTTCTGTTGTAAATGCATAGAATTTGTAATTTTGATATTATTGTTGTTTATATCGAAATTTTTTTCCTGCTTGAAATAATATCGCCATAGAAAGTTTTATTTCCATTAAACTGATGGTATTTATTCATCCATTTATTTTTCTAGCTCTTCGATACATTCTGATATAGTGCTAATAATAATACATTAGTCTCCATGTCTATTCTTCGCTTTCTATGATTTAATAAATCTCCCCCAATTAATTGATTAAAAAGTAAACCTTTTTAAACAAATAATCATTTCCTGATTAACTCTTTAGAGTAAGTTACAATTCAAATCAGTACTGTATTTATATAGTAATTAATAAATTGATAATCGCATGATCATGGTTTTTCCTCTTCTATCTTCGTAATATCAAAGCCGTTGATCGTCATAGGATTGCTGAGCTATTGGGGCAATACTTCAATAAGACTTGATTGTAAACCTTCCAAATGCATTATACAACTCTTGTCTTTAACCTTATCTCCACGAATTAGGACATTCGTACTATTACTAAAGTCTATTTTGAAACTTTAAGCCACGTTGGACATGTTCTTGAACATCAAAAGGACAGTGTGCAACTTCTAATATGTGTATAATTCGAGATCGTGCTCTTTCAAGGGAGTTATCTGTAATTTTTTATTTGATCTTTCCTTCTCGATTAGGCTGGGATATATCTCCTTTGCGAATTGATCATCTATTTACATCAATCAGTACTATTCTTGATGGGGCTTATAATAACGTTTCCTTCACTTGCATAAGTCACAAGATTTCCTTTGTGAATAAGAGATTAGTGCTGCCATTCCACCTACAGCCGAAGGATATATCGCCCTTCCAGCACCTCAAATATACTATCAGAGCATTCTAACTTATGAGAGGTGTACGTGAAGACCGTGCCCCTGAAATTGAGTGATTACATCCCTAACAATGTTAAACCAATGAATAATCGAGCCTATCTCCATCTGATTGGTCTATTTTGTATAGTTCAAGCATGACTGGGCTGTACCTATAGTTGATGCGTTCCCCCTCCTCCAAATAACCCGCATAAAATTGATTAAATCTGATTGATACTTTCTCTGGTCTTTCAACGTTGATGGAGAACAACAGTTCCTCATGACTTTTAGATTCGACTGGCAAAGTCTTCAGAACATAGTTGTGTTTATAAAAGCCAACAACTGCATGCTAAAAATGATTAAATAGTTCTTCTTCTCGAATTTTGAACTCTCCCCTTCGTTATGGTTTTCCGTCTTGGAATGTGAAAGATATATAAGGGCTGATGACTGTGTAATTATCATTCGCATCCATATTTTACAGATAGAATACTTGTCTATTTCGGAGATCAACCAAATTGTTGCGAGCCACAAGAGTCACCCAGTAGTCATCGGTCAAACTATTTCTGAGCAGTTATTTGATAGCTTGACGATTGGTTGACCGAATCGTATAGGTATATGAAGGCACTCCTGTAATTTATTCGAAAGCATCCTCGGGAGAAAGACCCTTAGCCCTTTAATATGATCCGACTTGTTTGCACCATGCTTTCTCTATCAGCAGCGGCCATAATTAATAGCCAGTAACAATGCGGAGATGCACAAAGGAATCTGATTTTGTTGGCATTTTATCATCGATAATAACAGGATGTGGCTAGCCATTGCAATAAAAATTGAGACTGTAGGCTCCATAGTCATTGGGTTCCTGCGTTTAGATGATGTGTTTAATGAAGTGACTTTTAATATCTTTGCGGCAGAGGAAGTAGCACACCGATGTTAGATATGAATATTCAACGTTGAGTTGCAGGAAACTGGCAATATCAGTCTCTGCTTTTGTGGTGTAGATTCGAGTTTTATTGCGTTTAAAATCGAAGAACACTGACAATCTTGAAGTTTCTTTGCTGTCAATCACGAAGTTAGGATCTTCAAATAGTCTTTAATTATGTTGGGAGATCATATTTGCCACTGTCGAACTACGATTGGGATCATAGTTCTAAGTAAAGATGGCTTTGACTATTTTTTAGTCGACCTAAGTTCTGGATTCTCCGTAAGTGGAGCGTTATTTGAGGTTAGGTACGTCAAAATCTTTGTTGAAAATGCTGGGGAAAGTTCCACAGCCACCACAGGTGTCATTGCCCATCTTAATGAATAAATAATTTATTATACTCAATAAAAAGATAAGATATTAATAAAATCTATCAAAGGCAGAGCCTATCAAAACGAAAATTAAAGATTTATAGTTCACATATAGCCGCTCTTAATTCTTTGAATTCTTTTGCCAATCATAGAGATTGTTATACGGAAAGCTTAGGTAAGGATGCTCCGATTTGAAAGGCTGTTTTGGCAAAAAATATAAATATCAGTGATGAATTCTCGGGTGAAAACTGCATTATGAGTATTCTTGTAGTCTCCGTTCGGCTCGCATCCTGCTTAATTTGTTATCTTTCTCCTTCATTTGCAGGCGCGATTGCTCGTAAATATCCGTGTCTTCTTGACATAATTATCTCGCAATTATGAGGCTTTTTTCATTGAGAGTGGGCTTAATTATAATAAAACTACATGAAAAGTTAGTTGTTCAGTCACTCTGCTGTTGGCATATTCATCTTTATACGTTTTTAAAATTTAGTTTTTCTAAGTCACGTTTAAAGTCTTTATAAAGAGATATTTACAACAAATAGTCCATCTAAAGCAACGATAAATTCTTATTCATTCAGCTAGACTTCACCCTCCTACATTTCGGAAAGAAGAGGGGCGAGAAGTTTCAAGATATTTATTTTTAAAGCTGCGATATTGATTTTTTGACTTGAAATCAGACCATCTCTGTCACTATCCAACAGTTAGAAAAGATATTGAAATGCAGTATGCTTAATTTATGCATGAATTTGCAATGATTTGGGATTAGTTAATATTTTAGGCTCCTCCTTTATTGAAAGCACTCTTGAAGCTTTGGCCTTTTCATAAAGATACTACCCAATAGTCTTCTCTCCAAGATCACGATTGGCTGGCGGTCTTCCCGTAGAAGGCCTCTTTTCCACACTCAATCTTTCCTGTCTGATCTTTTCTTGACTCACCTTTTTAATAATTCTCCTACGTGTATCTTATTGCAATCTTTCTTCAAAGTTCTTGCTGACAATCATCCTTGAAACAGTGTTAATAACCGGACGGTGCATTTATTCTTATATTTTAGTTTTTTAACGGCTTACAATCTTCTTCTTAGCCTCTCTGAACTCATGGTCTTCGTGGAGTTGCAGAAATCGTTTTGTGGAAAGGCCTGAATTTGAATTTATATGCTTTGTCAGTATTTTGGGTTGAAAAGTGCACTCTTTCATTTATTCTTACTCTCTTTTTAGCAAATATTCTTTGATCTTCACAATTTGCCTATCTTTCACCGGCTGATATACTCGAGAGTAATCTTACTCCCTCAATTTCTGAGCAATTAGATTCGAAAGCGGATTAATTTATGGTTTAAAATTACACTATTAAATCTCTTTTTGCTTTTGTAACTCTAGTAAATACTAATTATGCTTGCGAGATGCCTCCCTAAGTTTAGTATTCTTATCGTAAATATGCAGACAAGAGATTATTGAACTTTCATTCAATGACTTATTACTTGTTGTGTTCAAACTTGTGTGACTTTCATTTTGTTTAGGCATGCGCAGGTTGCTCATTTCATCACAATTTTGAGGATCATTTTTCCTAGAGGCATAGTAAAGCCTCTCAAAAACATTTAAGCGATTACTATCTATACCACCTCGACTGTTAGATAATGTGGTGGAATCATTTACGCTTGACTGTCCTGTTTTGCTTCTACTCATCCTAAGTCTGCTATCTTTTCTACTTTTCTGATTCGATCTGCTATCCTGATGAGTGTAATTAGTTTGATTGATGTTTTCCTTGTTACTAAGCGAATCATTTCTTTATATTTTAAAAGAAGATCCTTTCCGATTGTGAAATGAACTCATTTGAAGATTGCGAATATTGTCCGCTAATGATCCAATGATGTGAGGGTTTAAGTTATTTTTGAAACAAAATATTTTTGCTAGAGTTACAGGGTCATCAAACTAACTGATTAGGAGAGAGCCGCTTCCATTTTCTCCGAAGTCAATGACCATCTTAATGGTATGATTCTCTCCTTCCTCTTGCTCAAACGACTACTCGGCCTCTTAATGGTAAGTTTACGGTTGGTCTCCTTAATCTTCGAGTATTTTGTTGTACAATTCGGAGGTATTCGTCTGGTGAGAACTATGATTGTTTTTGTATGTGTTCATACTAAAATCTAAAATTTGAATTTTGTAACAGTTATTATTTTTGTTAATAAAAATAGGAAACAGAGTTGTGCTTGTATTGATATCAAGCTGGTGTGAATGGGAATAAAATGAAAAGACAATATAGATTTGAAAGGTTTTTCGATAATAATTTATCTTGAATTGACAATTGATTATGACTCTTTTTATTATAAAAGAATTACTTAGATTATCATTAAATAATATCTAGTCAATCGGAGAGAGTCAATTTTTAGTCAATTATCATTACTTTCATCATTTAGCATTGAATATCTCGCTGCAATCATCATTAAGTATCATCAGATTTCGTCCGATTATTAATAAAAGACTCACTTATATGTTGAACTCTTGCTAAACAATTTTATATTATTTGATAATGACTACAACGATTTCAGAAATGTACGGCGTTGATGTCTCTGAGTTTGACGTAATTGGACTCAACAAATAATCTTTTAACTCAATCGATTTCGATCTCTATCCTCCTGAAAGAACTCATTTCCTCATCTATGCAGTTCAATTTCAACACACACTCCCCACTGAGAAGATCATGTTAAAATCTGAAAAAAGGAATGTGCAAAAGAGTAAGAAGGAAGAAGGTCGAGATGGAAGAGCAGATCGAGATGTAAGAGCAGATCGAGATGTAAGAGCAGTTCGGCCTACTCGAAATGCAAGAGGTCCTATTAATTTTCAGAGAAGAATATTTACTTGGATAGTTCCAAGCAAATTTGGCCCTCAGCCAATAAAACGCGATAGGAATGATAGAAGAAGGCGTCAATCCCGCCCCGTTTTGACTCTGTCAAATTATTTAGGACCATTACCTAATATGATGAATGGAGTCCCAAATTTCCCCCCTCAGTTAAATATGCCTCAAATATTACCAGGAGCGCTGCCACCGATGCTAGGATCGCTGCCAGGAGCGCTGCCACCGATGCCAGGATTTAGCTTAGGTCAGCCAATTCCAATGAATTTAGGCCTGCCAATTCCAATGAACTTAGGTCAGCCCATTCCAATGAATTTAGGTTTGCCAATTCCAATGAATTTAGGCCAGCCAATTCCAATGAATTTAAGCCAACCAATTCCAATGAATTTTAGAGTCCCTCTTTCATCTTTAGCTGTTGCCCAGCAAAGAGTCGTTCTGCCTGCATATTCAAATATTCCAGCAGTAATGCCAACGTAAACTATTCCTAAACAAAAAAAACCTAGAATACCTGCAAAAACACAGAGCACGGCTTTCAAGGTAAAAACCCCTGAGCAGATAGTTCTGAAATCTGCTCGTCGAGAATGCCAATAAAACTTCTAAAAATGGAGATAGTAGTACAAAACAACCAGGCAAGTCTATGCTACTACCCTTGAAACAGCCATTCCCATCTACTTCCAAAAAAAGAAGGCAAGCCAAAAAAGGAGAAGATTGGAAAAACATTAAATAATTAAACAAAATAAGAAAAAATTAGTTGAAATCTATGGAACCGCCGTTTTCAACAGTGGATGGCCTATCAGCCGGAAAGAAATCCTGGAAAGCTTAGGATTGAAAGAGCAGAGCCATGATGCTTTTGAAGAAGTTGCCGCTTTCATGGAAATGACTACTTCAGCCTCTAATGACTCGTAGATTGTCGAAAAACAGTAACCAGTATCGCTTTCTTAAAGCGATTTTCCTCAATTAGTCCCCGCCCAGCACGAGATCGGCTTGCCGATGAAAGAAGTATAGTCAATTTGATTTGACTATACTTCAGCGCTTCCAGAAGGCGAAGCGTGATTGCTTGATTTGGCAATTTACCAAAAAGCAGTTTGTGTGATCTTTATCACTTGTGTGCCTTCCAATTATTTTAAAAGAAATAGCTTTTGGAATTAAGCCGTGTTTATGGTTTAAGTTTATATCAATTCCTCAATATATAGAATGAAAAAATCTGAAAAGTTGATTAAATCAAGACCTATAGTTGCATAAAATTAATAAGAGGGAACTTATCTTGGGCAAAAAGGGAAAATCGACCGGAAAAGATCCCAACATCGTAGTCAGCTCAAATTCAGCCGTAAGAATTAATCCTGTAAAAATGATATGACTGATTATCGAAAGCAATATAAGCAGTGGCAAGATTAGAAAATTCATTATATTGCTCGACAATCAAACTGCTTGTAATCTCCTGCATACCATTCTTCTAAATTAATGAACCCTCTTTTTTATGTTAGAAAATTCTAAGCTCCGTTAGATGAACTCTTGTAAAAGTCATCCGACAAGATGCTTGGCCAATCGCTTCAACAAAACTAATATTCTGTAAATTTAAATTAAAAGGCATTTGTTTCTTTAAATAGAGTTAGAGATGAGAAAATTAGCTTTTATAAAATGAAAGTCTGGCAATTATAATAAGATATTGGACAATTAAGGAATGAAAATTAATTGCTAAAAATAAAAGTTAATGATTTTGATACAATTAGTCAGTTTATGATGGAAAGGGAGGCCTATATTAGCGAAATTACGGAGAAGAATTTAAAAAGTAGTGAGGAACTACAAATTTGGAAGAATAAGATGGATGAACTGCTCAAAGAAGAAAAAGATGAGGAAAAATAATTTTAAGCGTTAAGGCATCAACTGAGTAGGGAGTAAGATCTTCTCCTCAAGAGTGTAGCCAAGATATCAACCCAAAAGACCCAATTTTAGATGATAATCAAATAATAACTATAATTTAGCGAATAGATACAGAAAGACTCTTAGCAAGGAAACATTTTCACAAAGAAGAGTATCGATATCAACCGTCACAGCCCTAAAAGATATCCAAAGCTCAAGTGCTTAACTACAAAGTAATCTTTTTCTAGTAACCTCCAAAAAAATGAAATTTAAATAAAAAGTAATGAGTATTTGCCTCCTCACTGTTGCTTTGATGTGAACAATGATTAATAATTTACTCAAACAGAGAGTGCAGATTTGACGAGGAAGGGATCATAAGTACCTGAAAAATGTGATTTATAGTAATTCGAGAAATTACGGCAAAAGATACGCTACTACTAAATATAAATAGATATTTTAAAACGGATAAAAATGAACTCCAACAAATTAATACAGGATAATGACAAACTCCGCAAGCAAAATAGGAAATTACTGAGAAGGATAGATTTCATTTGTCAGAGTTTAAATAGCAAAGATCATTACTCTGACTCTGAGCTGTAGCTCTCCCTCTCTCCAAAACGATGCTGAATTACTGAATTTTATAATTACAAGTAACAATCTTTAAATATAAATGTTGTATATTGAGTCGTATCTGGTAAATTTGCTAAATCAAATAAAGTTGGAATGTTGCTCATATTTTAGAGTGACTGCTTTTACAATAATACCTCATATTATCAATTAATAGATATAGCACTTTTTTAACAATATAAAGGGATGAACGGAGGCACCACCATTTAGCACTTCTCAATCCTGTCGGTCATTGGTAAGGGAACATACGCTAAAGTATTGCTAGTACGCCATCTCAAGGACAATCAACTCTACGCCCTCAAGGTATTGAAGAAGAAATATATCGTCGAGAAAAATCAGGAACAACACATCATGACCGAAAAGCAAATCCTCTCTGCAATTGAACATCCTTTCCTTGTTAAGCTGAAACTTACCTTTCAGGATGACCGAAAACTTTATTTTTTGCTAGAGTATTGTCCAGGGGGCGAACTCTTCACTCTTCTTGCAATAAAAGATAAACTCACCGAAGATCAGTAATAATAATTCAATTCAGAAGCAAGTTCTATGCTGCCCAAATGGTATTAGCGTTAGAGGCTCTTCACAAGAATAAGGTCATCTATCGAGAGTAAATGACCTGTAATATAGTCTAAAGCCAGAAAATATCATCATTGACACTGAGGGATACATCAAGCTGACTGACTTCGGACTATCGAAAATATTGGGCGCAGAGGAAACTGCTACTTCGATATGCGGCACTCCTGAGTATCTGGCTCCTTAAATCATTAAAAAATTAGGTCACGGAGTTGACGTTGACTGGTGGTGCTTAGGCTGTCTTATTCATTAAATGGTTTCAGGATTTCCACCCTTCCATAGTGATAACAGGATGGAACTGTTTGAAGCTATAGTTTACAAAAATCCAGATCTTTCCAAAGTACATACCCAGTAATTCAGTTAAGTCCCAAATTACAGGATTTATTGAGAAAAATAATGACAAAAGATCCTAACAAAAGACTAGGGCATAATGGTGCTCAGGAGATTCAGAACCATCCCTGGTTTGATAAATTGAGTTGGGAAGGACTCTTGGCTAAAAAGTTGAAAGCTCCCTTTGTACCTAAACTAAGTTCAGACATCGATTTAACGAACTTTGATGCCTAATTCACGAGCTCTTCGTTGGAATCAGTGGGAGATAAATCACCCGATGATGACTTGAACGATAAGTTTCAGGATTTCAACTATGAGTGATTATATTCTTGCTAAAATATATTTAATTTATAATAAATTTATTAACCTTTCTAATACAATAATTTATTAAACAATGATCAAATCGAAGTATTTTTCAAAGCGTTTCTTTAGCGAGTAATCGAGAAAATATTTCTTAGATTCAAAGTATCGAAGTATCTGTTCCTTTAAAAAAGATGCCACAGCTATCATTTCAGATATTCCGGCAGATATGGCTAAAGTTCGTGACGAATTTGCCAAGCATCATATTAATTTAAGTTTTATGGGACCCCATGTCTTAAATCCTAAAAAATCTCACCAGAAATTGTATAATTTGGAAATATCTTATTTAAGCGATGACATCCTCAATATTCAGAATGCTAAAAATTAATTACAAAATCAAGGAATTCAGATTATTGATGCCAAACCCATAACAATTCCATGGTTCCCGACAAAGCTCTCAGATTTGGACAAAATTGGACAAAAAAAACTTGAGGTTAATGAAAGTAAAGAGCACTCTCAGTTTTCAGATAAAGACTATTTAAAGAGGAGAAATTATCTTGCGCAAGTTGCAATAAATTATAAACTGAAAGATGCTCACAATCATCATGTTCAATATTTACCTGAGTAAATATAGCTTTGGAAAAATCTTTATGCTAAGCTCAATCACATCCATAAAGACTCAATGTGTGAACTTTATTTAAAGGAAAGTGAGATTCTCAATCGTGAACTGAAGTTATCAGAGAGGATACCTCAATTGAGGGAAGTATCTGATTATCTGTACAGCAAGAGTGGTTTTAGAATTAAACCTACTAATGGAATTCTCAGCTGGAGGTAATTCTTTAACTCTTTTGCATTCAAATATTTTAGTTCTACTCTCTACATCCGCAATAATAAAAATCCAGAGTATTCTCCAGAAGCTGACATCGTGCACTAAATTATAGGGCATGCTCCAATGCTGGCAGATAAGCAAGTAGCAGTAGCGCTTTAATAATTTAGGAAACAACTCATCAAATAGGACTACTATCATTGGGTGCCACTGACGAACAAATAGATCAGCTCTCAGCTGTATACTGGTATACTTTCGAGTTTGGAGTGTGCAAATAGAAAGGTAAAATTAAAGCATATGGCGGAGGAATCGCTAGTTCTATTGCATAGATGAAAGTAGTTAATTGAATACACAGCACATGCTCAGCTAAAAGCCTAAATTCGAAAAACTAAATCTATTTAGGGACTGTAACAGTCCATATCCAGTGCAAAGCTTGCAATCAGTATTTAAATTTGTATAATAATTTGAAGATTCGTTTTCCGAGCTGTAGTAGTACAGTAAAACTGTGATTAAACCAATTACGACCATTTATAATGATCAAACTCAGTAAATTGAGTACGATAGATGTATCGAAGGGACAACTAGTACTGATTTTGTTTAAAAAATATGATTTTGATAAAATAATCTTCAAAATTTCTAAACCAAGAGTTTGGTCTGTAATTGTCAATAGAAATAACATACTCTATCGTTGTCATTTGAGGAGAGTATTTTAAATCAATATATATAAAAATTATTTTAAATTTACATATCTTATAAATTTAGATCTTTAACTCATAAGTATCTAAATGTTGAATATTTTATGCAAATTCCTTGAGGTATAAGTGTGATTCTATGCAGCTACTATATTAAAAAACTTCCATTGCCAATTAGATTTACACCAGTCAAAATGGAAATTACAAGCGATAAATAAAAATAAATTCCAATTTAAATAATAAACGATCTAGACAACGACTCAGGCATAGTGTTTGAAAATACAAACAGTAGCAAAAGATCAAGGAGAAGAAAGAAAAATAGGGAAGAAGATGCACTAGAGATTGATTCAAAAGAATTGTCAGTAGAATAGATTCGTCAAGAACTGCCAAAAACTTGTATTGATTTAGAACCTTAATTAAAGCCTATATCTTTCGCGATTGAGGTCATTGAAACAGATCAAACTAGACCATATTTTAGTGCGCCATTGCCAGAAGATATTCTCAGCAAACCCGCAAATTAACTAACTCGTAGTGATCTTTCTGCACTGTTTTAGAAGTTGATACTGGCTCCAGATGGAGCTGTTCCTGAAGTAATCGAAATGCCCAAAAAAACAGATCCCAACTTAATCAATGCAAATTCATATGTGCATCCATAAGGCGATTTTTAAAATTTATTCAATGAGACAGCAGAAAAGATAACCAGGGACAATCAGAAAGATCACACATAAAATGAAGATAATAATAACCTGCTTACATTAGTAAAATAAGTCGAGAAAGTACACGTTAACGAAGGATAAATACTTGAACTCCCGAAGGAAGTCGGATAAATTGTGACAAATAAAGTGCAATTAATTTAAACCAAAATTAATTAAATATGCCAACAATTCATTCTCATTACCTACAATGATATCATCACAGGAGAAGAAGAAAAATATTCACTGAGAAGTTTGATGAGGTCAAATTTCAAAGAACAGATCTGCCATTTTATTATGAGCAGAGTCTCACAAATAGACCAGTCTTACAATTATAACAATGTTGATATATTAAAAATGATACACTCCAGATGGGTTTGGGACAATACCATCCCTTTTATGGCTGAATGCTTGTACAAAGATGCCGACATGAGTAAGGCGAGGCTATTGCCATAAAGATCTAACAAAGATTCGGTGACTGTCCTGAAATATCAAGTATTTCTTATTATGAGTCAAATGTTTTTTGGAGTTCTTCCCAGACAAATAGCTACCTACGATCTTCCAATTTCATTCGGGCATATAATGATGCTTGGTGAAAACGATTCTGCAGATATTATTGAAAACAAAAAAGCTAAACTACGCAGCATACTCCATTATTTTAGCTCTATTCTCAGATAAAAAGAGTAAACTATCAAAAATAGTGTTTAATTTCTCGCTTTTCAAAGGTTTCGAATCAATTTGAAATCTTAAGCTCTTTATCCTCTCACAAAAAACGACGAACTTAGATATGGTAAACTTAAGCTCACTAATCACATGGAATTGGCCAATGTTAAATATGGCAACGAATTTTTGAGGGAAACTGCTGTTTATCTCACCGCTGAACTTTTATGTCGATAACCCAACGATTAGCAAATATAAATATCTGTTTTGATGCAATAGACCTATCGACTTATGTACTCAAAACCCGAGATGTTCATTATTAAAGCTTTAACACCGAGGCTAGATTTAGGATAGGCTATTATTATTCATGGGCTTGAGCAATTCAGCAAATGCAGTTGGAAAAAAGAAGAAATGGAAGAGTAAGGAGAGGAGTACTTCACTTCTAAAATATTTTAATGCCATGGACTATATAACTAAGAGGCTCAAATTGATTCGTATGGTAAAAGAAATGGTACTGTGATATTAATCATGTCCAGATTACTGTTTAGCCAGAGTATTTTTAAAACTTAGTAAGCCAAAATTAACAAAATTTCTTAGGGATTCTCATTTAGATAAATTAAAAGATAGATATAGACACTCTACTCTGCTTTTCAAGGCAGAAAAGTTTATTGCAACGAAGAGTAGCGAATACTTATTTCTGAAAGGTATCTTAAATTCATCGAGAGCGATTACAGGTGGTTGTATTTTTTAATTACCTGGATAGCCTCAAGTTTGGCCAAAGTTAGGGTGGTTTTTTAATTCAAACATCATAACGATAGGGTTTAAGCTTTCTATTTTATGAAAGTTTTATAAGGTTGGACGATTAAGTAAGTTCTATAGCTGTTGTCAAAGTACAGATAAACAATGATTGAGGCTTATTAATGGTCAAAATAAGTGGAGTAAAAAATTCAACAACCTATAAACATGTAGAATACCCAACAATCACAAAATGGAATTGAGGAAGAAGCGTAACTACCAATAATAAAAAATAGAATAGTAGATAAATCTTTCCTTGATTATGTGAAAAATGTCTATTTTTGATTATGGATCATCTTTATCATAGAATTAAATCAATCAATATTAATTAATATCAAAACATTCGAGACCCCATCAAATAGCTAGCCATTATATTCTATCCATTATCTATGTCTTTTTCAAGATTTTTGTGGTCGACATTTTTAGCAGATAGGAACGAGGAATCAGGATAAATATTTTTAAGCCAAATGTGCATTATTCACTTATTGCTGAATAGTATTGATACATGAAGAGCAGAATGAAAGGAAAGGCGCATAATGCAATTTGCAATATTAACAGCAAAAATTATGTCCAGATTAATATATAGCTAGCTGTTACGTCATTAAAATTATCATGCAGACTTGACAGTATATCAGTTAGTACATCTCTGACATAGCAAATTTAAATAAAGACTGGGTATGCTGCTCCTATTCGATACGTGCTCCCATAGTCTCGAAGAAAAGTAGATCCATAGGCATCAATTTACTGAAGATACAACTCAGTTGAAGTTGCAAATCCCGTTGATAAAATTCCTCCTAAAATTTGACGGCAATCAAAGGACTCAGTTAACCAAGATGAGTTGATTTAATTTATTTGGGCACAGATGTCAGAGTTTAGTTTACTATTTTTAATGTTTATAAATCCATCATAAAACTAAGGTAAAGTTTATATTATATGCGTAATGAGAGTTTTGTTCTAATCAATATACCATTTTCCTTGTTCTGAAAGAGGAAGGATTTATTCCATGCCAGATTAATAAAAATCTTCAGCTTTCCTGTCAATAAAGTTGAGGGCTTATTGAATATTGGTCGAAGTCTTAAAGATGTTGGCAAACTCCAACTAATACTGGTTCAAATAATAAAGATTTACTAAGAGAAAGGCAAGAAAAAAGAAAGGCACTAAAATGGTCAAATTTTATTTAATCCAATTATCTGAAGGCGACTATTTTAATAATATGATCTCTTCATTCTTAGAATTTGATTTTTGTCGAGCATTGACAACTTTCTATTTTATAGATCTTATTTAACTACCTTCGCCAAGGGAAATATTAGATTCAGCCCCATCCAATAATTCAAGGGACACTCTTTTGCCGGGCAGCTACTTGACTGAAATACTATGTTCTTAAACTTAATCTTTTTTATTTTATCTAACTCCTTTATAATAGTTTGAGTCTTCCAAGATGAGGCAAAACTATTTCAGCTTTTGGTAAGTACTAATTGAATATTACTTGCCTATGGTTGAATACAAATTTAGCACGTTGGCATTGATCTCTTTTATCTTCCATACAATTATCTTTAATACCAAAAAATCGAATATTACTAAAGCCAAAAATCCAATAACGAGATACTCATAGTACATGATAAGTTAATCAATTTAATCTTCTTGCTCATTGACAAAATTGTTGAGAATTATATGTATTCCCTATTCATTGATAACTAAGAACTAAGGGTTATTATTTGACAGCGCCAGCTATATATTTTAAATGTAGTCGATAAAATTTAGAGTTTGGGTAGGCGACACGACGCTATATGCAGGAAAATCTAATTTATAGGTGGCTGGAGAATTGATGGGGTTTGTTTTTACAATGGCTTCAAGCAGGACAGGTATAGCAGATTTTATTTAATTAAAATAATTCTTTTGCAATTGAGAAACATTGATGTTCGGATTAATATTTGTCAAGCTTTGAGGATAGTTCACAAGATGATAGTAATTATAGTATTTGTACAATAATGTTAATATTTAAGATGTATCGACACCTTTTTTATTATTGTTGCTGTAGCACCTAGAAAGATCTCCGGAATTAGTGTTTATCTGAAACATCAGCAGAACGAGCATGAGTCCAAATAGTAAAATTGCAAGAAAAAGTCCCAATAATGTTAGCTTTAAATAGGATATTTTAGTCGAGGACTTAATCTTTGACATTTTTTCCTCAATCATATTTTCAAAGGGATTTTGAATTTTACAGAAAGTAGTGCCAATGTGATCATACTGATGATTAGTTTGTTCCTTGAACTCCAGTTCTTTTCTTGTAAAAAAATTAATAAAAGTTCCTTCATGTTTGCTAAAAGACTCACTTAGAAGCTACTTTTTTTTTACTTCCATTAGCAGCAGATTCTCGTTCTCAATATTATACTCCTGAAGTGATTTTATTTACACATACATTCCTCGTGATTTCTTCGAGGCTTTTTCATTATTGCAGATCTTCTTTAAGTTCATCGTGCAATGAATTGGCATGTCAGTTGAATTGACTCTTTCTCGAAGAGTTTGCCCAATATCAACTCCAAATATTTATTGGGAAAAACTTTGTCCCAAAAAAAGCTATTTATTGATGTCAAAATACTAAAAGAAATTAGAGCTTGTGTATAAGATGCTATCGTATTTAGGATTGTAAAGGATAGTTGGTTTTAATTGAAGGTCATCAGATGCAAAAAAGTGTATGATGTACTTGATTCCTTCAAGCAAATTGGGAAAGATTTCAAATCTGCATCGATGAGGTTTGATATATCCAGATTTATATCCTACCAGCAAGGGTAAGATAATATTCTTCAAGCTGATTTCTGCTCCAACGACGCTGTTGGAATACCAATCAATATATTTTTTAATTTCGAGAGGAAATAAGTTATCCTTGTTCATTTCGATCATATCCTTTTTATCAAGCATCATTTCATTGACTATCTGATTGGAAATGTCCACTATTTGCTCATTTTCAATCAGAATGAAATTGGTATTCATCAAGTTTTAGTAGTTTTAAATATCGATCTTTTTATCTTCCGAAAGAGGAATTTCAATGTAACTGTTATTGATTAACTTCATCACGTAGTTGTACACTTGGATTTCAGTTTTCACCTGTCGAATCTATTGAATGTTTGCTATTATCTATTTTAATTAGTCTTAGAGCCAATGCAGCCTATTGACAAGAGTCTTCATTTATGATACAGTCAGATTATTTTATATCTTTTCAGTCCAGAAGTCCATCATGATCTGAATCATCTCCGCAATCCCACAATAAAATTACTAAATTGATCTTTAGACATTAATTACCACAGATGCATTGACACGCTCCTGTCTTTTCAGGTATTTATTTTATATCTTTTAGATCACATTATGAATTCGCAATCGATTATCCAGACTGTTTGATTTTTGTATTTCTTTGTTGAGTGACTAAATCAAATACAACAGCTTTATTGAAAAGGGTTCGGTTAAAAGGATACACTCAATCTTCTGAATCTAGAACTCAATATCTTTGCACCTCGAAATTTAGTGAGAAATTTTAAACATGAGAAACTTCTTCAAAGATTATTTGATTGTGTGGTCATATTATATTTATAGAAGTTGCAGGTCCTCTATAACGAGACAACTCATCTCTTCCTTTGTGAGAGAGCTTTTAAATTTGTTCAATATCTGGGATATTTACAATTAAAAACTTTTCTTGCTGTTCATATAAGCATCTGTTTTTTAAATGAAGTCTAACAGTAAATCGTTTTATTAAACTGAAGTTTTTAGTTCATTCTCGTTAAATGTGAACATCACGATGGCGATTACTTGAAAATTGATGACGCAGAAATAGTAAAGGTCCATCTCAACATTAGCGAATATTGCCACAGCCAAGTCAAATTCCAGCCAAATCACTGAGCAATATACAACTTTCTGTATTACTTCATTCTTACCTTCAATAGCGAAGTCTCTTCAAAAGCTAAATATATTGCTATGGAGGTAATGGTAATTACAAGAAGTTGATCGCTGACAATCAGATCAAGAATTCCAATGACAATGATATATTGATGAAATATTCGACGATTTCGTTCGACTGCAATAAAAGCAATGAGAAAGGGAAGGCTGAGCATGTTAATGAAGGTGAGCTGTGGATAATCCGCGTTATCAATGTTCTAAAATTATTTAGATATTACATAGAGTGTTACCAAAAAACCTGGGGTCACAGCTATCTACAAGATGCAATAGACGAAACATATCAATTCCATTATTTTAAGATTGTTTGATGATTTCCATGCTTTGCCAAATCCGCACTCTCCATTTACGCATAAATATATGACAACTAATATGAACAAAATGACCTGAAATAGTGCCAAATAAGAAAATATATTAACTATGACAAATTGTCCAATGACTTGGTTCTCCATGAACTAAATATGGTTTTTTTTACGTCTGAAAAGACAGATAAGTGTTCATCCGCGTATAATTTTACATGCCCCAACAGATAAGCAACATAAAAGAATATTTCTACCGCATTCACGAGTTGAGAGTAATACCGATGCTTTTTACGCAGGAGAGCTATCTAATTGAGAAAAGGCAGTGATATCTTTTATATCGCGACAATAGTAGCCTACATTTGAATGATAGCAGTTTTTAAACTTTCGAAAAGAAATATTATACAGTTCATAAAATATAGGAAAAAATCTACTTTCAAAGAAGGCCTCCAAGCCTTGTTTTTTATAGTCAGTTGCCCATAATGTAAATCGTATTAATCTTTATAGAAATTCAATCATTAATAAATGTTTATCATTACGACATGAAATGATGGCAGTAATCACTTCATTACATGAAGCTGCCCTCGAAATATTTTGCAGTTCAATTTTTAAAAGCTATTTTTTTTTCAGGCTCTTAGTTATAAAAATATAAATCATTTTAAACTGACTAAGGCAGCGATTATATATATGGGAAATTAAAGATAAATAAAAAAATAGTTTGCTTTCCCTTGAAAAAATAGACTAACTTCACCAGTTATAAAAAACAGTTTCTTTTAGATCTTTTTAAATGATCATTTGTCTTTTAACTTCAAAATACTGATTATTACGCATTTATAAATTTTAAAATGAACAGGATGCGCCCTAGTTGTACTATTAGAATTTACATCTGCATAGAGATACAGAAGTTATTAATTTTACGAATCACTCTTTTTGCCCTTAGCCACTATTTTTCTCTTTTCGGGAAAAAATATAATATCAAATTATGTATTCGCATTTTTAATTCAGTCTTCTCTCAAGCATTCATTCTTATCATCTTTATGATGAGATGATCAAATAAAAACATATCAATGGGCAAATTTTCAATTATTACAAATTCATCTTGTATTTGTAAAAATTATTAATTTTAAAAATAAGGGATCACTAGTTCATTAACTTTGCTTTCTCATCCAGCCAACCAGATATTTTTTCAATCAATGCTTCTTTATTAATTGGAATACTATTATCAATAATTAGCACGCCTTTTTATTGGTTGTTGCTAGACTTCGAGTTCAACCACTCCTAGTGTTTTTGATGGATTCTCAATAGATAATCGAGTGGGATGCTATCCTCTCCCTCCCTCGATCTCTTCTTTATTCTCTCTTCGCAAATTTCTGGAGGACATTGTATGTAGATAATTCCAAATAAGTCGATTATGTTGTTGATCTTCACCAAATGATCATAGAACTGCAGATAGATAGAATGCTCGGCTTAGTCCAAAATGTTCATATCACTCATGATGCTGGCAAAGATATAGCGATCTGAGAGGAGAGACCTCTCTGAAATTCTGATATCATTCCCAGTCATCTGACTGTACTCAGTCCACTTGTTAATTCTGCTCATGAAGGCATATATCTGAAAGGTAAACCCCCAGCGAGAGGGATTCTTGTAGTATAGGCCGAGCAAATTGATATCTTTATGTTCGCCTACATTCTGCCATTCAGTTAGTGGTTAATCAAGAATAGTAAGTTCTGGAAAGTTTTCCCTGATAATTTTGAGTACAGTTGATTTTCCACTGCCGATATTTCCCTCGATGGAGATGAATTGCGGTCTACAATTATGTGTGTTTGGCGGCATTGTCATCATTTAATTAATATCGAACTGTCGTTTTCTAAAGTTAATATAGCAATGATTGCTTAAGAATATAGGTAGTATTAATAGTTAAATAAACATATCTGAAACTAATATACTCATTGCTAATAACAGTTCTCTATTTAGCATTTAAATCTCTATTGCAAGTTTTTGGAAAACAAATTATCTTCTTATTATTTGCTAGCGACAATCAATCAGTTCATTAGAGAGTGGTTTAGACCCTCGTTCCATATACCATTTGCATCAAATAACAAAAGATCCTTGCTTCCTTTGATTCGGAAAGTCACTTATTTATTAAACAGCCCTCTTCCTGATTTTTAACTGATGCTGTTTTCTCCAAAGAGTTGGTCAAAAGTTACCGCTTCAAGATCGTTGATACTGATTGTTGATGTTTTTAGATTTCCTAGGATGTTTATCTTTTGATATATGATTTGCTAAGTTTGAGGTAGCAGTTCGGCCTTTATGACCAAATCGGAACTCAGTTTCCAGTTGAGCTTCTGCATCAACAAACAGATACTGAATAGATTAAATATGAAATTCCGTAAAACAGTAATGATGTTGCTGGATATGGAACGAAAAGGGCTATCGTCAAAGGCATAATTCCAGTGAATAGCTTGTTGGCAATAATGTAGGGTTCGCCAGCATTCAGACTATCGTAAAGAGGCACACTATTAGGGTGGATTCGTGGCAAATAGAGACTATCGCTCGCAATTACAGATTTAGTGTCCCTAAAACATTTACTTAAAAATATCGTCATTTTAGTGCTGCATACATTAACAATTACCTAAGAATTTTTTAGCTTAGGGAGTATGAAGCTAAAGTATGATAATGGTGGAGTGGATGAAAGAAGATTACTTCTCAGCCTCGGAAAGTTATTATAAACGTTCATATCCTCGAAGATCCTTAATGCCAGTAGGGTTGTGCTTGGTGAATTGTGTGGGAATCTCTAAATGAGGATTATTGGTGGTGAAAGTAAAGAGATTAACGGTAACAAAAGGATTTGAAAAGTGAGCAAGTCACCGCATTATCAATTTACAAAATATAAATGTAATGAATAAAGAATAAAAGTTAATAGCAACTAAGTAATGGTTTAAGCATTAATGATAATAGATATAATCCCACCGTCAAACGCCGGTGATATTTGTATTTATAAGGATTACCTCAAGTCTTTTCTTTTTAAATTCGTATATTATTTTCCTTTCATTAGATGATGTCAAATTCATTACAATTCTTAGTGACTAAAATTTATATTCAACTGTCTTATCATTTCATTCTTGCTGCTTTGTTTGCTGAGCTATTAACTCCTACGCAATAAGCTGTTCCTCCACCTGCACTTCGAAATCCTCAATTTAGTCGATGTTTGCTACAAGTTCCTCAAACGAGTATTCCCTTCCTTTGTAGAATTGCTCTATCTTCTTTTTGTTTTGCTCCATCCATTGAATTAGTTGCCCTTCACGCTTAGTCTGCTCTTCAAACTTTTCCTCAGTCAAGAGATCCTCATCTTGGGCTTATTCATCTCCGAAGTAGGATTCGTCAATACATTTACGGATCTGAGCCGCAGACCTTTCTGGAGCAATAGGTATCTCACGCTTGTAAATATCCTTAACTCCTGGGAGATCTTTTGCTGCTCCAAAGTATCGATATCCTCCGAAACCAGGAATTTCTCTGCCTTGGGCATCATACATTTTAGCGTTTTTAATTGCTCGATAATCGTTTCCTCCAAGCTCTTTGATCCTAATTTCCCAATGATAAAGCTCTCGAAGAAGGCGGTTAATATCATCATTAAGAGCGCGTATTTAATTTTAAGGACGGGCTCTGTTCTGTATTTCATCTATCTTTTCAATGATATGAGTAGTAACCTGCTTGCGCCATCGCTAACACTCGTATAGGTTATTGATTTCCCGAATATGGCGCAATCCTCGAGGGCGTTAGTCATCCTACCTGTTGACTAGAGCTCGCTTCATTGACCACCAACGATTCAACATTCCTTGTGCTTTTTCGCAATTTCGTGCCATTTAAAAGAGAAAGCAAAATATTATAATATGTCTAATATTGGTAAATATAAGAAGGAGATAAATTGGCTAACTTTGTATATATGATACTCTTTTAATGATATTGATATTTGTGGCATGCGGATTCGTTCCTTAATCTGGTTCATTTTGAGTAAATACTAATTAAATCAGTCTTTCATCAAATATCTAGTCTATTAGAATTTATAACAATGATAATTTGTCCGTATATTTCTCTGATCGCTTCAGCAAGTTATGATCATCTAACTACGAAACTACTGACAACAATATGTTTAGATTTAAATTTTATGGTCCTCATTAGATAAAAAAACAAATTTAATTATCCGCAAAGCAATAAGAGTTTGTTAAAACCCAATTTGACGATGATTGTAATTTATGGCCATCAGAGGTAAATCTTTTTGAGCTTTGTGGTAGCTGGAGTTTCGAGTAAGAAGGGAGGCGCTTGATCTTCTTCTGGATAGCAGCATCCTGCCCAACTTGAGTTGCGCTGAGCGTATACTTTCCAAGTATCTTTGTCCAGAGATGTCGAAGTGGTCCATTTACTGACCATATCGTTGTAGCCCTTCATGGAAGATCCGAGTTTTTGCCACAATATCTTTAGAGCTTTCACCTGTTCCTACTCTTTTCTGATGTAAAAGGGGCTCAAGTTCAGCCAAAAGAGAGTGAAGCCTCCTGTGATTGCAGCGCTATCTATGTATACTCACATATACATTTAAGTCCAAGAGATGAGTGTTTACCGTAGGCCTTCGCAAGTAGGCTGCCTCTAAAGGGGCCGAAGGCGAGACCAGCAATAACAATGGGGACTAGCCACTGACCGTAAAAATGAGCTCTGGAAGCATTAAGATAGGGTTTCACTTCGGCAGAGGTGAGAGTTAGATCTTTGTAGCTCTCCCTGATAACAAGGGAGCGTTCCTCATCTGTCCAAAATTCCCACGGCATAGTCTGCTCCTCGCCATCAGGGTAGTCAAAGTTGGAATAGGTTGATAATCTTGGCATATATTAAAAATGATTATTAACTTAAATAAAAAGTTGAGGAACATGGTGATGTGCATTGCATTTGACAATAAATAATGCTCTATGAGGTGTGCATATTTAAATTGATGACCCTCTCAAATATGAATCCATGCACAGCCTTATATCCTTAAATATACATCATCACGAAATCACTCTCCGGAATTCCTCCATTATTTATCCGCTAATCTTGCCGGCTTTTAAGTATTTTGTAATAAAGGGGTGACGCAGCATTTACTTAATCTCCATCCTTTCCTCCGGTTTTTTCTTCATTATTTTGAGAATAAAGTCCTTGGCGTCGTCAGTCACATCAATATACTCTGGGAACTTGATTTCATCTTCCACCTAAATATTTTTAGTGTTACAATACGATTCAAATCCAATTAAGAGTAAATGCGAAAAGGAATTTTACCAAGCAGGCACTCGTAGGTCATCATTCCAATTGCCCATATGTCTATCTTTTCGTCGTATGCAGTCTCCATCACCACTTCGGGAGAGTAGTAGAGTGGTGAACCTGACACTGTCCTGCGCATTCCGTTGGCTGAGTATACTGCCCACCCGAAGTCGCATATTTTAACTGTATTCTCAATATTAAAAAGTGTACGAAATTGAAGAGAATATTCTCTGGTTTTATATCGCGGTGAATTATCCCCTATTTGTGAATGTAGTCCAAGCCTTAGCAGATTTATTTAATAATAGGACTTACTTCAGGATCTTCCATCCTGCGATTCTTCCTCAGCAAGCTCAGTAGCTGACCGTTAGTGCAATATTCCACGAGTAAATAGACGTTCTATTCATCACTAAAGTAGCCGTAGAGAGGAGCAATATTGCGATGAGCCAAATAGAAGTTGATACTCAATTACCGAGCTATTTGATTTTCGTATCGTTCTTCCCTGATTTGTTTCTTTGACATTACTTTCAAGCCCATTAGGAAGCCTGTTTCTTTATGCTGAACAAGCATCACCTCTCCATATTGGCCTTTTCCTAATTTTTTTCCAATAGCAAAATCAGATTTAGTAAATTGTTTAGGAGCCATGCTCGTTACTTTTGGTTTCACGTCCTCATAATCAAGGGAAACAGCTCTTCTTATAGCTTGCTTGAACTTAGGAGGATCCACTACTTCTGTGGTGTTAAATTAAGTAATAGCATTTGAAGCCACAGTATTTATATTTTTTGCAGGCAAAAACATTGGCTTTTGCTGGTAATCGGCAGGTTTTGATAGTTATTCGTTAAGGTATGCGGGTTTATTTTTCTTTTTAAACATTCCCCCTTCCTATACCCTTGGTGCTTGAATATTGTTGGCATTTCCCAAAAAAGTTCCACTATCACTTGAATAGGAAATGGACTGACTGGTTCGAGCATCTGATTTTACAGGCATCCTTAAAGCTGAATTATCTTCAAATTTTGAGTCAGTAGTGGGAACCTGTTGATGATTTCTAGAGGGATCGTTTTGGGGTTGAGACTGATGATTCGGTTGAAAATGATTTAAATTATTTTGAGGTTGATAATTCTGAGATTGAGAGTTTTTTTGATAATTTTGATACTGATTATTTTGATACAAAGGATTTTCATTATTATTTGCCACCTGAGCAATTTGAGGAATTATATCTTTTTGCTTTGCAAACTCTTCGCTATTATTTGTGTTGGCATTATTCAGTAAATTATTTGCAGATGGTGTTGGCAAAACTGATTTACGACTGGGCAACTGGAAGTAAGGTTTCTTTTCTCCTTAGTTAACGCCTTCAACTTTTCGCAATCCTGTTTTCTCCATCTTCTTATTCAAAAATTAGAGTTATTGCTTAATAGACAAAATCTATTTTTTTCGTTTCTCTTAGGGGGTTTAAGGAATTATTTATTCTTTTGGCAATTATGAAATTTTATTGCGATTCATGAGAGCTTAAAGCTTGGATACTCCTCCATTATTTTGACTCACATTGTTTAGGTTAAATGAAGGAAAGCGGTTGAGTTCATCTTCATTTGATTTGTTGAAGATAACAGATGTAAACATCTTTACTCTTTCATGGTTATCGTTTCCATAATTAAACGAGTTTACTGGCTGATTATTTGTAACTTTTGTCCCTTACTCTACTTTTTGTGTTGCGTCTGGGACCTCTTGAATAAATCGGCCCATGCTTTCCAGCTTCCCAAATCCGAATCCACCACTCTTGATGGCATTGGTTGGAGAGGTTGCGGTTTGAATTGTGGAAGAATACATGTTTCGGCCTAATCGATTGCCTTCTTTTGGAGATTGTATGGGATGTTGATTGAGGGCCAGATTGGGTTGATAAATCTGCTGCTGAGGTTGCACTCGATTGTTGGTGTTTTGCTGGGGAAATATCTGTTGTGGTGGATAAGGACGGTAATTGGAGTACATAAATATGTCGATATATGATAATTTTTATTAAACCTCAAGATACTTAAGTTGGTTAAAAGCACATTCTTGCTTAGTCTTAATACCCTTGATTAAATACTTCCATTTCCAAGATTATTCATATAAATACTAGTTTGTTTTTGCAATTGCAACTGCAGTTAAAAATAGCGTAAATTCCTATTATTATTTCACCAAAACTATGGATTTTGCTTCTGGAGTTATTTACGAAATTTTTTATATTAATAGTTTTATTGATGAGTGAGACTGCGCACTCAAAAAAAGAGGGGAGTCATGGTATGAGTTATAATATGCAGATGATTGCGAGGATTGCAAAAGGGAGAAGAAATAAAATTAGGCCTTTATAGCCATTTACTAAAAATTGCAGAATATCTAAAAAAAGTCTATACTGATGAAGGTGGCAGTTGGCAAGCATAAGGCTATCAGTGAAACTAACCGATCTTTCTATAAATCAATCCAAAAAAAAATAGTCAGTCTACCAAAAGTTCGGGACCGTAGTGATACGCACACAATGTAGAAAGTCGGTTTCGAAATAGCAGCTGGTCTTATATAGAAATAAGCAAGGAACAAAGTGTATGCGTAGAACTTGAGGTTAAAGGAGTTAATTAGCAGCATGTACTCGCTTTGATATAAAGGCAGAAAGATAGGATGAGGCAAAGTAGGCCAACACAATAATAAAATTTGATGGTATCTTCCAATAATCCAATGAATACACTCACAACCAACGCCAAGATGAATCAATCTTTTAACTCGACCTTAAGTTCAAATTTGCCAAACAATACCGACGGATAAATTGAAAATCTTTAAAAATTAATGGCATCTCAAGATAGTTCTTACACTTAAAATTAAAACACAATCACCCAATCAACATCCTTCAAATCAACAAACTTGAAAAAGCCAATGGATTTTAGCAGATACGGTGATATGAACCTTTGGCTTTACGAACATTAAAAGCACGCCAAACTTTAAGAAGACCTCTATCTGACTAAATCGGTCAAGAATGGGCCTGCCACCAGAAAATCAGCAGCTGCTGCGTACCTCCCGACAATAAGAATTCAGAAATGAAAATCTATGAATTTGTAATTTTCCTGATTGAGTTTATTGATTATTTCATTTTATAGCAGTTAACATTATTTAACAATCGCTATATCCGCAGCATGAAGAAGAAACAAACCACAGCCATCGAGTCTACTCCACTCCAGCACAAGACGCGCAATAATTCAAACGGCGGAAGCTCAGTCCTCATCAAGAAAAAACAATAGAGCAGAAACAATAAATAAAACATCATTCAACTCAGTTAGTCCACTGGCCTAAACACATTCTCCTATCCTTCTAAGGAGTTCATTCTTTCCAAAGAAGGTGCTAATACAAAAAGTAAATCCAGTCTGAAAGATGTAAGTCCTATTCAAAATATGATAACTACTCAAAATTCATGCGAAAGTAATAAAAAGTATGATAAGGAGCAGGAGCTGTTCGATCGCAGGCTGTCGCTGAAAGGTACCACTAATTACTCACAACAATTGGAATACCAAAAATCGCAGAGGTTGTCAATGATTCCACTAAGAAGGGAAGGAAATGGGGCAGGCGGAATATACCCTCAATGCTTTATTGAGGATCGGTAGTCTCTAAGCTCAATTTATCAGCAATCTTTGCTGAGTAGTGATTCAAAAATTCGGCAGTAGATTAAAAAATAGGCAATTATTACCAACCTGGTAAATAAGCTATAGCATGAGTAAGATCTCCGGTCAATCATCGAATCAAAATTAAAAAATAGTTCGGCTCTATCTTTCTCAAAATAACGCAGGAATCAAAGCTACTTGACAGATTATACCTAATAAAACTCCAGTGCAATGGCATCGAAACTAAAGCAATGCCAAAACTAGATCAGATATTTTAAATCAATTATCAAAGAAATGTCTGAGAGTAATTTGCTTTCTATTTAGGAATTTTTGATATGGCAGAATAGAAAAATTTTAGTAAGAAAAAATCAAGGCTAGAACAAAGTGAAACAGAGAAAAATAAACAAGAAGAGAACGCTCATTTACTTTCTTTATTGAAAAATATAGGCGCTAAATGCTAGACTTGCGAAAGAAGAGCCACAGCGGCGAGGTAGGTCGGCACTCAGACAGCAGACATTAATTAATCTAAAATCCAAAAATCAAAGGGGAACGAATCCTTCGATTTTTTCGATAACATCTAGAAGACTCTTAAGATTTTGGATAGTCGCAAGTATTGATATGGTAAAATTCACAGATTAAAATTCAGCTAATATTGTCAAGTAGTTTAAAAGTTTATTATACATATATATTGAATTAATTGCAAAAAACACCCATCCATTTAATTGCTATTATTCAGATTATTCAATAATTTCCATGCTTTTATCAAGATAACGACAACAACAAATGTTAAGATAAGACCAAAAATTGTCTTTAATTTTATCAATATTATTTTAAAACAAACAAACAAACCATCGGACCAACCTATTTGCTCCTAAAAATACAGGTAATATAATTCAGCGGAATAATATTAATATATGGGAAGCTGCAACTTTGAAAAACTAAACCGTTCATCTCCAACTAAGCACAATATAGAATTCATTCCAGTCAAAGAGGATTATTTTTAACTGTATTTGCCTTTTCATTTAGAACTTTTCACTTAAAAATTTGGCCTTATGACTCTGGAATTAATTTGGCTGAGACCAATACTTGTATCTAGGATAGAATCTAGCCAGTCTTTGACAACACATAGAAGCTCGAAATCATGATTAAAAACTCTCGTAGAATAAGGGAAGAAAGTTCAATAGACTTAACTAAATTAAATACAATGCTAAAGTGCCTCATCTAGAAGAAGGACAAATCATTTTCTATTGCCCTATCCTCCGTCAAATAAAATTAGACCATATGGAGATGCATAAATGATTGGACTCAATTTTAAGAGCATGAAATTATAAAAATAGGAAAGACCAAATACAGATTATGCAAATTATAGCATGAGTCATCTCTCATTGAAATTGAGAGACCAATTTCAAATATTAATTTGTCATATTCTAGTTGCCAGGAGATTATGTGTCGAATTTGCCGTTTAACTTGCCAAAATGAAGAAAATCCTTTGATTTCTCCTTGCAAATGCAATGGAGCCATTAAATACATGCACATGAAGTGTTTGATCAAGTGGTTATTCGGCAGTACGCTCTCTGAAAATGTTAAAATACAAACCAATAAATACAATTGCGAGTTTTGTCAAACAGATATTAGGGGTATCTTCTACTTTATCTAGAAACAAAATAATATCACCAAATGATTAATTATTTGCTTTCACATCCTCAAGACATCCCCGCCCCTTATGCCATCTTCGAACACATATACGGTAAAGATCAGCAATCTTTAAAAAATTATTTTATTTTAAGCTTTAAAAATAAGCTAAAATATTCAATCGGCCGCAGTCGCAACTCAGATATCTGTGATGCCAGTGATAAATTCATGTCTAAGGCTCATTGCTAAATTAAATATGCTGATGGTAAGACTATCATAACTTAGAAAAACTGATGGTTAGGGACTGTAGCTCACTCCATGGAACCATGGTCAAGCTCGCAGGATCTTTGACATTAACAGCTTAGCATCCGAGTGAGAGTGTAACTTATAAAAATATGCTGGTTAACATCATATACACACCATTTCGAGGACATTTAGCTTGACAGTTAATGCTGATATTTATTGGTTATCGCCTTTTAAATATCATGATATGCAAAATTAATCTATTATAGTTCCAAATGAGCCATTGAAGTGGTTGAAGTATAGGATGCTTATATATAAAGTAAACTCCATCAATCATCCATCCAATTCTATTTATCAATGCACGCCTCGGACAGAATAAATCGACCTTCTTTAAATTTCTGTGAAGACGCCTCTGCTTCAATCTTAAATATTGCATATGATACATATTTCCAACCAATTGATTCTGCACTTTAGCAAGCGATGCAAAATATATCACAGACTGTATGGTATCCAGAAGTCATCTTCCTCCTTTCTCTTTTGCCTGTTGATACATTGATACTTTTTAATGATACGATTACATGTTATTGAAAAGGTAAGCAGTGCCGTGCTGGCTTCGGTAATCTTTGGAAATGAGTTCTGACAGTGAGGTGAGATGAGTTTTGCATATTCTGCAAGCAAAAAGATTATTTCCATCTAAATACTCGATAAAAGGCTTGGGCATTGGGTATAATAAATTATTATATTATCATACTATCATCAGGTTTATAGCTTATTTTCAATTTTATATATTCTCCAAACAGTCAGCAAAACATTAATTAAGCCATCATAAAATTATTATCTATCTTATATAAACATGGATAGAATCAGAAAAATGCCGCCGCTTCCCAATAAAAGAAATACCAACCCTCCTCGTCCCACCATGGAAATTGTATCCAATAAGATAAATATTCCAACACGCTACAATTCCATAGAACGAGTGCTGAGGGAAACCAAAAGAGAGCTGTCTTATGAAGGTGAACATAAGATAAGCGAAAACTGTTAAAATAATTAACGCAAAAACGTGTTTTTGAGGAGGCCTTCTTCTGCAAGGCAGCAATATTCAAATTAACGCATAGGATTTTCAAAAATATCCATCAGATCAAGATAGTCGAAGGGATCGGTCGGGTCCAAAGATTCAAGAGGGTCAGTTGAAAGACCTAAAAATAGGTAATCTCCTCACTACAATCGTAAAATGAGATTGAGTATGCCATCCATTTCTGCTCATAGTTGGGTTCTGTACGAGATGAAATAGTAAAAATTTATTTGTGGGAGGGCTAACTTCAAAAGAAGAGAGATTGCTTCTCTCACTAAAATTATGAATCTAATCACAGTTCTATAGCTTTTGAACAGCCATACTTTGATAGCGAATCGAATAAGAGTATTGGTGAGTAAGTAAGCTTGCACTATTAATGGAACAACCGCATAGCTAAAACCTGATATGGAGATGTCTCTCGAAGATTTGTTTTATGGGATGATGTTACCCAGCGGTAATGACGCGGCGCATCAAATTGCTCAGATTGGAGGAACTATTATCGACTTGACTAGGGAAGGTTAAATCTAAAAAAGTTTTATTTATAACTGCGAGAAGCTAACAAGGGCAATACATTAAAATAGCAACACTGTAGCAATATTTAACAACGAAATGAATCAAACAGCAAGAAAGATAGGCCTAAACAGATCCACTTGGGTCAATCCTCATGGCTTGTCGAATGTCAACAATCTATCAACGTCCGAGGATGTTGCCAAACTGTGTCTCTATTGTATGAAAAACAATCAGTTTCGATAAATCATAAGCACGAAGGACTACAACTGCCAGTACTACATGGATCAAATAAACGATAAGGGGTAGAAATAGATTGTAAAGCGATGGCTTAAATGGTAAAATACAAACAAAATGCTATGGGAAGGATGGAGTGGTATTAAGACAGGTATTACTCCCAATGCAGGGCCTTGCCTAGCAGCTTCTTATCCCATCATTTTAAAAGGCAGAGCTTACGAATTTTTAATAATTTTGCTAAGCAGTGAGACGATGGAGGCACGATGGAAGGAAGCAAAATCTTTGATTAGCTGGATAAGTTAAGATAGTTCCTATGCCTGAATATTTGCCTTTTGCTATGATGCTATAAACGTTGATTGGCTTGCAAATTTATTATTAGAATCAAAAATAAGTTTTCATTCGAATTACGAGTATATTTTGCTAAATAAGCAAAAGGGTACTATTGCGCTGGGCTGGGCAAGTTTTCAGCTCCCTTTATGCTCAAAGGATTTCGAACTGATTTTGAAAATTTTGTGTTCTCATTTTTTCCATAGGGATTTTCTGGGTTTCCGATTCCATATTTAATCACATCGTCTAAATATACATAAATTGACATTGACCTGGTCCTGGATTAAAAACTACGGGCTCTCGTCTGCGACTGATATCGAGGGACTGGGATATTTTTATTGAGCCTGGATTCGAGTATTTAGAATCCATTATGTCCTTTTATTATACTTTGAGAGTCGACGGCACTGAGTAAGTGCCTGGCCCAGGAACAGAAAGAGCGTCTGAGTTATAATATTTCCACATTTAAGGGAGAAATCAGGTAACTTCGGTTTCATTAGTACGCCATTCTTCTCGAGGGTGGAGGGAGTTTCATAGCTCGGTCCTGGGACTGACTGCAAGTACTTGAGATTCTCAAGATAACTTCCGATTTGCTGCTTTAGCGAGTTAGTACATATCTTCCGCTTTTAAAAGCGTGACCCCTCTTGTCAAGGCTGGAAGGGATATTATAAGCGTGAGGCACTGATTAATACGATTTTTCAGGATGCATAATTCCCAAGGATCTTTTGCCATAGCCAATTAAAGCGCTGCGCCTGTCTCTATCCTAGAGGGGAAGATAGCAGGCATCAGTCCTCGGTTAATTAATAATTACAGGGGTTTAGTACTTTTAAAGCGCTCCTCTTTGCTGAAGGAGTATTTCTGCTTGGTGGGAGAATTGTTCGAAGGGTTGGCATGGGTACTCATTTTTATTGTCCCTATGTTCACTAAGTATATAATGGTAAAGTTATTATGATTCGTCTGATGGATAATTTTTTTGCTGATTAAAGGATGAATATAATGAATATAGAAATATTTGCATGATCCAATTAACAATCACTTATAATCAGCTTGTCACTATTTATCTTGTTACCCACGCAATATTCTCGATTTCTTTATTTATAAGCTGGGAACACAGTTCAATTAAATGATAATAATTGGCGGCATAATGGAAGACCAAACACTAAACCCAGAGGGCACCCTCAATTGCAATATATCCAAAGAACTCATTTGGAGGAGGAACGCCCCTTACTTCTACTAAACTCTATACACTCAGGAGTTGGAATGGCCTTCGCTTAGCGTCGAGTGGTGGGTTGAAGAGTCGCAGACTCATAGCAAAGATAAGTCGGATACTACGCTCTGCCATCTTACTTATGGCACTCACACCTCAGGAGAAGAGAAAAATTACTTGATAATGGCCAAGGTCTATCTGCCCAATCAAGAAAATATTCGCAAGGCCTATGCCGACAGTACTTTGAATTGTATGCAGAACCAATCAAACCAAGCGAAGCAATTAAAAAAAATGACAATGCCATGGAGGATAAAATAATAGTCCAACACGAGATTTAGCACGAGGGAGAAGTCAATCGTATTAAGCATCATCCTAAAAAAACTAACCTCATAGCCACCAGGACCCCTCTGGGAGAAGTTCATATCTTTGATAAAACAAAATTTAAGTCGGGTAGAGTTAAAATCACACCTAGCCTCATCTTGGCAGGGCACGAAACATAAGGCTATTCCTTGGAATGGAACCCACATCGCGAGGGAAACATCATTGCAGGCAGCTACGATGGCAAGTTAACACTGTGGGATATAAATGGTAAAGATGAGGGAAACAAACGAAGTCCTCTCTGCTACTTCAATTTCCATTAGAGGTAGATTGAAGATGTAAGCCACAACTGCTTTCATGACTGCATATTTGCCTCCTGTGATGATGACGGGCAGTCAGTGTTGTGGGATATTCGTAACTCCAACCAACCCATTTTTCATATTAAAAGTGATAATGCTCCTATCTACTCAATCCAGTTTTCTCCCTTTCATAAAAACGTATTTGCAACTGGCGGTGCTTAAAAAACCATCAAACTATGGGATATTCGCAATTTGTCGGACAGTCTCTTTAAGTATGACTAGCCAAATTCACAGGAAATCACTCAGTTGAAGTGGAGTAACGAAGATAAGGACAAGGAGGTGTTGTGGAGTGTAGCGGGAAACAATATGACGATGTGGGACCTAAACTAAGGTAAGGCCAAGTTTATTCACTCTGGACACATGCAGCAGATCAATCAGATGGACTTGCACCCATATGAATCTCAAGCCGTCGCGTCGGTGGACAGCAATAATGAACTGCATGTATTTCAGCCCACACGCCATTCTAGAATCTGATTCCCGTTATATATGTTCTAATGAATAATCCGGAAATATTTTATTATAAGAATGTTCAATAGTGATAGTGAATTATGTTTCATGTTTAATATGTATATATGATAGCACTTAGCATTTCTATA